>Ga0210058_1001222_pt1 | contig 23008 bp, 17 predicted proteins | sample CryGeymeta201511_FD_183979 | JGI IMG/M metagenome (GOLD analysis project Ga0210058, IMG submission 183979) | Groundwater microbial communities from Crystal Geyser aquifers in Utah, USA - Crystal Geyser metaG 2015-11 (SPAdes) (version 2) | ecosystem: Environmental > Aquatic > Deep subsurface >...
TGGCTTCAAATGCCCCGCGCAATTGTTCACGCCGGACGCATTTGACTATAGGCAGCATCATGCTGCGTTATTTGCACTTGGTACTTGAAACCGCCATGTCTACATTCGAATGTGGAATGTCTAAATTACATTCGAACTCAAGATTGGGATATGCACAGACATCGCACAGCTTAGTGCGATGTGGTGATGTCGTACATGTGAGATGTAGTGTGCATATGTGTTTATAGTTGAATTGCCATCGACACCGCGCTGCGCGCCCTGCTGGACGCAGGGTTCCGGTGTCTGGCCACTAGGGTGGCCTGTCAATGAACCTTCGCACCACCCCGGGCTTCGCCCCGCCTACGGCGTCCCGCTGCGCGAGCGGGAACCCCCCTTCGGTGGTTCGGCTGGACGCCTCACCATCCTCCTTCTGACAAGCTGCGCTTGTCATCAGTCAGCCCGCGCCTATGGGCGCGGCTCGAAGGAGGGTTCCCGCTCCCTTGCGGTCGGGGTGGTGGGGCTCCGCCCCCAACCCAAACCGCCGCTTGGGCGGCTCAAATCGCTGGGGCGATTTGTTTGTGTCGGCGCCCCCGGCCCAAAATGAAGCCGCTGGGGCGGCATCATTTTGGGGATTGCGGCAAGACGCGGGTTTTGTGATTACGATCAGTCCGCTTTGCCTTATCTACCAACTGCATTCTGCCTCCGCTATAAATTAATAACCGCCCCGATGGGCGGTGTAAATTCAGTGAAGAATCGCGAATTATTGTGGTGGGATGTACTGACCATTTACAAATTGGCATTGGTATCCTGCAGGGAATATTTCATTACGCTTTACCCAATGCTCATTTCCGTAACTTTCAACAGGAAATGCGACCTTGATCAACTTTGATTTGACCTCCAGTACTGGGCCGCAATTGGAATCATCACCTTCTTTAATTGATTTCCTAAAAGATGAGACCTGTCGTTGCTCTTTCTTTCTCTGAGCGGCTTCCTCTTTTGCTCTCTGAGCTGCTAGCTTTTCCTGATTGGCTTTTTCTATTGCTTGTTTTCGTTCGAGTTCCGCTTTTTCTTTTTCAAGAATCGGTTTTAGTTTTCTATCAACAATTGCTAATAGGCCATCAGGGTCTGTTCCAAATATTCCGACCCGAGATTCCAGGTCTTGCTTCATTATCATCAATTGATCAGCTGATGGATTGGATTGGAGTGATGACTTGTAGCTCAAGTATTTTTGTTGGACTACGACCGTTTTGTATTTTTTGAAACCTTCTGAAAGTCCCAAGTCCTCACACTTGATTTGATTGCGAATTCCTCCCAAACCTCTCAAGTTTGGTTTGGCGTAATACATATTTGAAATTGTGTAGATATGCCCCACCTTAAAGTCACAAATAGCCGTTTCAACCGCAGCACTTTCATTAAATTTCCTAGTGGGGCTTGGGCCGACTTTAAAATTTACTGAGCCGGGAGAAACAAGATGGTATGAATATTTCTCTCCTCCGTATTCAAATTCCTTCAACTCCTTGTAATCGATTGAGAGTATTTCGTAGACCTTTGAGTCAGGATAGACAACCGCGTTTTCGGCCTCTTGTTGTTCAGTAAATGTGCCGCCAATTGAAATGCTTGAATAACACGCGAAGGCTGCAAATACACAGATTGCGGAATTTCTCATCAGGGTTCCTCGAATATGGTTGAGATTGAATGGTGATATTTAATTACAAACTGACCAACCACTAGAGGCCTTATCCCATGTGATCTGACCCACACGAATATCAACCCCGTTATAGCCCGACATTTGATCAACTGATTTTTGACTAATAACACCAGCTCTCTCACCACCATAGCTTGCTGCAAGTCTGGCATCCATGTTGTTCACGAATGTGATACCCGAAATCCTGATTTGAATATTTTCACCGGAAGATCCTTCGACAAAACCTACCACTTCATTTCTACCTTTGTTCTCTTTGTATTGACGAGAGCCCATCACGATATATTCGGTTGGAGCAGAGAGTGTTACGTCTGTTATTGTTTTGCAAACCTTTTGGCCAGCTCTAAATCCAATTTTTCCAGAGTCAGCGGAGATGGTTTCGCCTATGTCACATGAATGATCAGGGAGGAATACTTCATCCAGTTTCAGCCACTGCTCTGTACCAGATGATTTAAGCTGAACCTTGACTAGCTTTGCTTTCTTCTCGATTACAAGTCCGCAGTTAGTGCTATCGCCTTCAGCCAATGACTTTCTGAATGACGCAAGTTGCTTTTGTTCGCTCTGTTTTCTAGCGGCTTCTTCCAGCTGCATTCTCTTTTCATATTTTGCGTTGGCTTCATCAACAAGTGCTTGATGCCTAGCTTGATCCAATCTTTTCTTTTCAAAATATGGCTGTATTTGCAGTTCAACTTGTGCTCGGAGTTTTTCAGGATCTTGACTGAATATTCCTTTGGGCGCATCAAAGTCCCGATAGATTTCTTCCAGCTTTTCGTACGGCTGAGGTGTTTGCAGCAATATTTTGTACTCAGCATACTTTGCCTGAAGCGACTCTCCCTGCTTCTTCTCTTGAGTGTCGAAATACCTTTTGGAACCTTCGGAAAGTCCAAGATCGACGCAAGAATCTTCGTTAGCTTTGTAAGCGTGTCCAGCTTCTGTGATACAAGTGACGGATGCTGTATTGGACAAAGGGAACCGACCAAGCGTAACCGAATATCGACCTGGGCTCACAGCTACTTCGCTGTTGTCATCATAAATAGAGATTTCTTTATTGTTAAGGCGTTTTATTTGCCCAGTAAATAAACCAAGCTTTCCTGCTTTAATGATGGCTAATTGGGCCGTCTCTTCATCGCTTAATTCCTTGGCCATCGCACAAGAAGTTGAAACTACCAGCGCTAAACAGAGCGCAATAGAGAAACCTTTCATAAGACACTTTCCTTTTCTTGTTGATTATTAATAATAGCAAGACGCGCGATGATTATACAAGACGTCGCGCGTCATTCCACACGCGGTGATGAGTGACGACTATTGAACCCTAATAAAGGGGGTTCATATGACACCGAAGGAATCTAGACTGGCCAAGTCTATTGGCCGGGCAGTTGCAGCAAAGCGTAAGCAGAAGGGGCTTACTCAGGGACGGCTTGCCGAGATCATCAAAGTAGAGCCGGAGACAATCAGTCGAATAGAGCGGGGCGTGTCACTTTCGCCCATTTCAAGGCTTTCGGACATTGCCGACGCTCTGAACTGTCCCCTGAGCGACCTGCTGCGCGACGGTTCACCCAGAGTGTCAGATCGGGCACTCAGCCTTGCAGCACAACTTCAAACTCTGACTGATGCCGATGCGCGGCTGGTGTCAGAAGTTATTGAGAAATTGACCAACAGGCTTAAGAAAAAGTCTTGACGCAACCGCCCTCGGTCGCATTTCGGCTTCGCCTGACCGCATCAACACGCTTTCAGCGTCACGATAATCGCGGCTTGGGTTACTCACAGAATCTGTGAATAACCCTGTACAGAAACACCCCCACCCCAAGCCAAAACCCATCAAAACATCGACTGCTTAATATTTAAGCAGAGCGAATCGAACTGCACGAAGCGGTAAGGCAGTTGCTACAACCTAGGTTTCTTCGTGCCACATCTCTTTGTGTGTACATCCCCTCGTATCGCCCATCCGGGTGAGGTGATCCGGCTCGCAATGCACGCAGCCACGCCAGCAGGTGGATGGTGTGCATTTCCTCGGCTTCGACTCGGGCATCCAGCTCGACCAGTTATTATGACGACGACAGCTTTTCCAGCACGAGTGATTCAAGCTTCGATTGATGAAGGTATAGACCATGGCCTATATATTTCGGCATATGGTCTATATATCCAAAAGCTGGTAGGTTCGTCGCTTCACTGCGTGTTGGAGCTGCGAAATGAGTTTGATGTCGATGTTCAAAGGGTTTGTGGGCGAGGCTTTCGGCTCGCTGGCTCACAAGATCATGCTCGACAAATCGATCTATCACGAGCTCAACAATGTCACCATCCCAACGCCTGATGGCACCACCCAGATAGATCATGTGATTGTTTCGCGCTACGGCATCTTCGTTGTCGAGGCCAAGAATATGAGCGGCTGGATCTTCGGGAACGAGAAGACCGCCGAATGGACTCAAAGTTTTCCAGGAGGGAAGTTCAGATTCCAGAACCCACTTCGCCAAAATTACCGGCATACCAAGTGCCTAGCTGAATTTCTGGGAGTTGAGCACTCAAAGCTGCACTCGGTCGTCATGTTTTGGGGCGAGAGCAAGTTCAAGACCCCGATGCCCGAGAACGTTCTTGATAGGGGCTATACGGGATACATCAAGAGCAAAGCAGAGATCCTGTTCTCGGACGATGAGGTGCAGGAGATTGTCGAGGCTATTCAATCTGGGAAGCTCCCGAGGACCTGGGCAACCCGCAGGCAGCATATAACATCACTAAAAGACCGTCATGCTAAGCCAGTTACTGGCAGTGTCTCGTTCACTTCTCCCTCACCTCCGCCCGAACGAAAAGTCCGAATGACCAAACCTGCTACATCAGCAGAACTCATCTTCGGTAGTGTTTCTACGCCAGAGGCAAGAGCGAAGGCAGCGGCAGAACCCACTTGCCCAGTCTGCAGTAGCCCGATGGTAAAGCGATCGGCAAAACGTGGCGCGAACGCAGGTAACGAGTTCTGGGGATGCTCTCGCTATCCCGGTTGCAAGGGTATTGTGAGTGCGTAGATTAGTTCTCTACCTCATTGCAGCCTTTGTACTTGGGTTATCTCTTCCGGTCACCGCCGACACCCTTCAGGGGCGCGTGGTCGGCATAGCTGATGGTGATACTGTCACTGTCCTGGATGCCGGACAGGCCCAGCACAAGATTCGCCTCATGGGCATTGATGCCCCCGAGAAGAAGCAAGCCTTCGGACAACGCTCCAAGCAGCATCTATCCGACTTGGTGTTCCAAAAACAGGTTGTTGTCGAATACTCCAAGAAGGATCGGTACGGCCGCACGCTCGGCAAGATCCTGATCGATGGAGTTGATGCACAACCTTGTGCAGGTGAAGGCTGGGATGGCCTGGCATTACAGGCAATATCAAAAAGAGCAGTCGCCTTCCGACTGCACGCTGTATTCTGAAGCGGAGGCTAGGGGAGGGCGGATTGGGTTGTGGGCAGATGCTGCGCTAACACCGCATTGGGAATGGCGAAAGCTAAGAAATAGTTATTGATAGGTGGCAACTCAAATGGCAAACCAGATTCCTTCTGTTGTACTAAACAAATTCGCATCAACTTACGACTCGGTTGAAAAAGATCAACTTTGGAGCAAGCAACGTCAGAAATTTAAGGACTTTTTCGAGCAGAGGGTGTTATCAGAGAACGGGGGATTGATTCCAGATTCCGAATGCGATGAAGTCATCAAGATTCTTGACAGAAATGGGAAAGGCAATACCAAGGACAGTGAATCCGTGGCAAAAGCCATGATTCCTCAAGGTGCGTGGCGTCGGATGTTCAACGAGTTTCATAATGACCATGCGCTCGGGAATTTAGTCTATTCGATCCTTAAAGAAGAGGACGCACCACGCAAAGCAGCATTAATTGATGAGCTCTACCTTAAGAACGCTGGGCAAGGCAACAACTTAACCGGCCCCAGTGGAAATGCGGTGAGTGCGTTTTTGGCTGCCTTCGATCCTACGTCGAACATCTCTATCATCTCATTAAAGGATAGGCAGGCTCTAATCACCTTTCTCGGCCTGCCGGTGAGCTTTGACTGGGATAAAAGCTCTACCGGGACAAAGATCGTCGAATCTAACAAGATTGTGATTGATGGGCTTCATTCTGCTGGAGTAACCGGAACAGCAAGAACGCTATCGGTTTTTTGTTATATGCCTTCCATGAAGGAATTATGGAAGGGGGAGCACAAAGTAAAACGAACTGGTAAGGATGTAAGTGTCACGATTCCTGAAGCTCAGAACCCTGAAGATAAAGAGGATGCTGGGCTAGACGACACAATTAGAGAATCGATGCAGATGCAAGCGCTTCTGTGTCGCATCGGAACTAGCATGGGATTCAACATCTGGCTTCCAATGGCAGATAGAGGTAGGGTGTTGAAGGCTTGGACGCCAGAAGAAGGGGAGCTGCTTGATGAACTTCCGTTGGGGTTCGACTCTTCAACCATGAAAACCGTTGAGCAGATAGATGTCTTGTGGCTGAAACGCCGCTCAATTGTAAGAGCCTTTGAAGTTGAGCACACCACTTCAGTGTATTCCGGACTTCTGAGAATGGCAGACCTTGTTGCTCTCCAGCCTAACTTAAACATCAAGCTACACATCGTTGCTCCGAACGCAAAGCACGACAAGGTTATGCAGGAAATTCGCAGGCCAGTATTTTCCTTACTAGAAGGGCGAGCTCTGTCTGAAATTTGCACCTACCTCTCATATGACAGTATTAAGGAAATAGGCGATCTCAAGTTCCTATCGCACCTGTCAGACAAAGTGATAGAAGACTTTGAGGAGTCTGCCCAAGATGAGGACTAGCTAATGTGCGGCAAAATAAAGAGCATAGTTGAGCAGTCCTGCCTTACCCCCTCATAAGGCTCCGATTAAACGCCAACCGCCATTTATACCATTTTAACTTCGGCGGTCAGGGGGGCTTAGTTTCTGGATGGACGGAGTAAATGGTTTGGCTGAGATTGCATTCTAGAGCCCTTCAATATCTCCGAATGGGTCGCGTCAGGGCAGCAAGCCACTTTCTCGGAATCTTGGTCTTGGTAGTAGATCATCCACCACCTGGAAGTGGTCAGAAGTATCGCCAATCCCGACATTTCACAGATCTGGGGCTTTCCCTTCCTTGGGGATTTCTCCTTTTTAGTTGCTATTATTTCTATCGTATTCCCCTTAGGTTGAGTAGCAGAAATAGCAGAAATAGCAGTAGCAAGGTTAGCGGCATCATGTTTCCGAATCAGGGCTGATTGATCATTGCGCTATATCTACCAGCGCGGGGTTAATGCGAATTGTCATCTTCTTCCCGTCTTTTTCCAGCCGAACGCGGTCAAGCTCTGAAAGCTCACGAATCGCTGCATCAAGCCTCACACCGTCCCTTAATGGGCCACTCTGGCGCACAACATTCTTGCTGACGATATGCGTCCGTCCATGCTGGCAATGCTCGATTAGCCAGCTATCGAGTCTTGCCACGTCGGCCATTTCTACAGGTAGTGCCAGTTCGCAAAAGAAGCGTCGTGATTCGGATAGGTGCCATGCTGTGATTCGACTTGCCCGCTCGAAACTATCCAGCCCGATAGCGCCGCCCATACCATGCTCGAATTGCTGGAACAATGCCGCCAGTCTTGCCGCGTTATCGGCAGATTTGCTTGCCACGTCACGCACATCGTAAAGCTCGCCTCCACTTGTCAGCTCGCTTTCAATGACATCGTGGTATTTCACCCATGCCGCTTTCGCGTCCGGTGTCAGCGACAGCAAGGCGGGGGTCAGTGAGCCATCTTCGTCAATGGGGGCAGGTTGATTCAGAATTGCAGCAATGCGCCGATGGAATGCGGCAAGGTGCGGCCAGTTCGCAGGGGCTTCGGTGAATGGCCGATGACCTTGTGTTGATGCAGGCCATGCCACAAGGAACCGGGCAAGGAAGCCAGTCCCCCGCGCCAGTCCCCCCGACTTGCTGAAATACTCGCGCAGAGTTATTTCCTGAATCATCAGGCCCATCGTCAGTCGTGCGCCGCGCACCGTGAAGGATTCCGAAGTGCGCCGCCCAATGGAATGCGCCCCGCCATCCCATAGGACATTTAGTAAGGCCAGATTCCGCATGGCGCTATCCTTTCCCATGCCATGCGAACCGAATACCACGCCCGCCTCACTCGATAGGACACCCGCAGAAGGCCAGTGCTTCGCAAGCCCCCAAGCGAGGTTTTCTGGGGTTTCGTCGCCAAGGATCATTCTCGGCACACGCGGGGGTTCTGGCTTTTCCTGTTGCAGTTGAGCTAACTCAGCCCGAAGTTTATCGGTCGGTTTGCCTTTCCTACCAGCATCCTTCACCGCCGACAGAATGCCGTCGCGTTCTGCTTCCCATGTATCAATCGCCGCCTCGAATTTATTGATCGCGGGCTTCATGGCTTCGGCTTGTTCTTCCTGATACTGGCGAATGCTCGATGTAAAGAAGCTGTCGCAGGTTGATTTCCGCTCGCCTGAATCGGCAATGGTCAGTAGGAATAGCCCGACAGGCCCATGCAGTTTTTCTGCTCTCTTAGCGTCAATGTGCGCTTGGCAGGCCAGCGACAGCGCTGCCAATGCTGACGATGCCACCAACGGCAATGGAGCTTTGACGAAGCCTGCTACTTCTTCTACTGCTGCACGGATACTGTCTGGCAGTGCATACAGTGGATAGTCTTTTGGCTCGATCCTTGCGGTCAGAGGTTGCGGCTCATTCCAACCAGGGTTGCTACTGCTATTGTTGCTATTCCTGCTACTGGACGGACTGATCAAGTGCGCTATAGCATGTACCCCAAATTTCACAGCCATGTCGTTGAAATCGGTCATTTCATGGACGCGGTCGGCGCCGAAGTCGGGTATTGCTACCTTGCCTTCCACCAGCCGTGCAGCTTCTATTGAGTGTGGATCAGGTTTCCCGGTTGCCTTCACCAAATCAGCTAGGATCACCAGTGTTGCCGCCGGATAGCGTTCTCTCATCGCCTTCGCCACCGCAGGCAGGTTGCCTGATGAAAGCGCGGCAATGGCAGGGTGCCTGGTTGCCGCCGATGCAGATAGCACGGTCGCCACCCCTTCACCTATTAGCAGAATTAAGTCCGTACCATCGCCATCAGGCAGACTTTCGGTTGCCCAATACCCGCCCACCTTGGTACCTCTCCCAGCCAATGCAGCCTTTCGCCCTGACTCATCAATTAGTTCTACCGTTGAGAGGTGGTTTCCTTGCTTGACCGGAACAACCAGCAAACACCCGGTTAGTAGATCTCCACCCGACTTCGGAGGGTAGCCTAGGATTGCCGTCGCAGCGTCCGCGTCAATCTCTCGCAGTGTTGGCACGGGTGAAACCTGCTTTCGAGAAAGATAGGGATGATGGGCTGTAGCCTCGGTCGCGGCCTTCAGGATCGCCGCAGCCTTCTTTGCTGTGTCGACACGCTCGTGAGCTATCTCAGCTTCATCTTTAGCAGCTCGTTCCGCCGCGATATGTCGACGCTTGGCCAGCTCTTCGGAGGTTGGTGCATGGCGCATTCCATCATCGCACCATCCGTTCGCCTTGGCCTCATAGAACAATGTACCAATCGTTACCTTGCCTCCAGCCCGGATGCTCTTCCACACGTCCTGAGCATCCTTGGTGTTGAAGGATTCGGCTTGCTGGCTCCAAGATTCCCATAGGTCAAAGCCAGCGTCGGAAAGTTCGGACTTGATTGCCATGCCGATGCGTAACCAAGTTCCTCGGTCGCTCGCGTCAATGAATTGCAGGGCTTCTCGGATGCGGTCAGAGTCTGTCATCTTCGCCACCACTTATTCAGAAAACCTGCGTTCGGTTTCCAGCTTCGTTACTAGTGAGCGGATTTCGTCGTCAGTTTTTCCAGCAATACGAGCAGCGAGTAGGGAGGATATTTCGCTGGCGGGCCAGCCCACTGTACGCCCGCCTAGCGATACTGGTTTAGGCAAAAGCCCTTGGGTGATTCGCAAGTAAATAGTCGAACGCGAGTGACCGGATTCGGATATGACGGTGGGAAGCCGAAGGATTCTTTGCGACATGTTGGCACCTCCTGAGGTGTTGTTGAACATGTCGACATCATTAGGCAAGCAGACTAGATCAGGCCCGAATTCGGATTATCGAAAACCGAATTCGGGTGAGCTGCCTATTTCTTCCGCGATAGCAGGGCGTCTGGTATTTGTGTAAATATCTTACGAATCGTATCGTCAGTTATGGGTGCACCAATTTCTTCGGTCATCATTGATACTTGTTTGGCCGCGCCACGCTCTTGATAATCAATGGCAGAATAATCACAAAGTGCCGCAATGACAGTCAGAAGAGAGTTGCGTTCTGTCGTTTTCAATGGCTTTACAGCTTCTTCGTTTTCGCTGACCCTCTGTTCGAAGCTTCGTAATTCGTCGAACCTGACCACATATACAGCGTCGTGCGGCAAGCCACCAGCTGGGTAATAGTCGTTGCTTGCAATTTCCTTTCTGTTCGCGAGGTATTCTTTACGGTCTTCTTTGTATTTAGATAGTAATTTTTCAGCTTCAGTTTTATCGAGTTTCTCGACAGCAATTCTTTCTTCAATTATTTCCAGTTGCGCTTTAGAGCCTTGTTGATATGGGTTGTCGTCAAAACTCTCTTGTAGCTGGCACATTTCTCCGTCAGATCTTTCTACAAGGGGGCCGTCCAGGGTCGAAAGGGTAACTTCCGGACCACCTGTCATCGTTTGATATTTATGCTCGACATCCAGTCGTTCTCCGCCAAGCATTGGCAAATCCCAAATGCCTGATATGGTTGTAACCTGAGTGCTCAAATTTAGGTATCGGTCAGAATCCAGTCTTATACTTCGCAGGTAAGTTGCTGGTTTTCCATTTTGTCCATCGGGGATGCCTGGAGCATGGAGCGTCATTTCTGCTGAAAGTGTGTCCCATTCTAATTCTCTAGGAAAATGGCCATCTTTAATTGCAGCCAAGAGTTCAGCTTCTGGAATATGTATAAGCTTGCCGCGCTTCACATAGGCATGATTCACAAAGTTGGCGGAAAGCTTGAGGTGTCCATCCAGCGCTAGTCTCAATACATCCGCTTCAGTCACTTCCTCGCTAAATGCGATGGACAGATATTTAGCGGTGTCAGGGACTGTGAGCCATTCTTTTAGGTTCAATAGTTTTCTATTACTGCTGGACACCTAGTTTTCTCCTTTGGTTGTAATTGTGCATTTCTGCACATTTGTAATTTCTGGCACCTGTTTAGAATACGATGGACGGCGTGAGATGTTCCAATACAATTTTGCACCATCATTGGGATGCTCAAGCAATCATTCCGCCGAGTGAATGGAAAAATGGGGGGCTTTCGGAAAATGACTATGGCATACCATGCAAAGTGTTTCACCAATGAATTGACAAGGCGGCATGGCCCAATGAAGCAGCTCGGCTGTTGCAATCTCTATTCGATGCAGGTCACTATCGAATAGAACCCGCATAAGATGGAAGCATAGCTAAGACGACCTCAGTTCGAGGCCATGTTGGCGAGGCAATCGGGTACACATAACGGCACCTATTCATATAGGTGCCGTTATCTGTTGGTACGCGTTGAATATTACCCAGAAAACATAGCTTCTGCGCGCTGAAAATTACCCAGGTGATTAACCTCCTCCGTTCCGATTTTCGGAATGGAGAAACCAAGGAGATGATCACCATGAAATTACTGGGTAAAGTAAGACGTTTGTATCACCGGGACAGGCTGTCGTTATCGGAAATCGAGAGGCGCACGGGCCTGACGCGCAAGACGATCCGGAACTGGCTCAAGGCCCCGGAGGGTACTGAACCGAAGTACCGTCGACAGAATGCCGGGAGCAAGATTGCGCCGTATGCCGAGCGGTTGTTGAAGATGCTGGAGATCGATGCCAGAAGGCCAAAGCGAGAGCGTCGCACGGCCTTAAAGCTTTTTGCCGGGCTTCAGGCTCTGGGATTTGATGGTGACTACAGCCGCGTCACCGAATTCATCCGACGCTGGCGGGTAAACGGAGGCGCTGCTGTTGTGAAAGCCTTCGTGCCGCTGCGATTCGAACCGGGTGAAGCACACCAGTTCGACTGGAGCGAAGAACATATCGTCATAGGCGGCGTCTATCGCAAGATACTGCTGGCCCACCTCAAGCTGTGCTTCAGCCGTGCATTTGTTGTGCAGGCATACCCCACCCAAAGTCACGAAATGCTGTTCGACGCGCACACGCGGTCCTTTACCGCGCTGGGTGGCATTCCACGCCGGGGCATTTACGACAACATGAAGACCGCAGTGGACAAGGTCAAGAAGGGCAAGTCGCGCATCGTCAACACGCGCTTTGCCGCGATGGCCTCGCATTACCTGTTTGATCCGGACTTCTGCAACGTCGCGTCCGGCTGGGAGAAAGGTGTCGTCGAGAAGAACGTGCAGGACAGTCGGCGGCGCATCTGGCAGGAAGCGACCGAAGAACGCTTTGGTTCCTTTGCCGAACTCAACCTGTGGTTACTGGCGAAGTGCCGGTCACTCTGGGGCGAGCTGAAGCACCCGGAGTTCGACCTGACACTGGCTGAAATGCTCGAACAGGAACAGCCCAGCCTGATGCCCATGATTACCCCGTTCGATGGCTACGTCGAGACCATCGGCAAGGTGGCCAGCACCTGCCTGGTGATTGAAGATCGCAATCGCTACTCGGTGCCGTGCGAACTGGTTGGTCAAATGGTGAGCATCCGCACCTACCCGGAACGGATCGACTTTGTGGCACATGACGCGGTGGTGGCGAGTCATGCGCGCTGCGTCGGGCGCAAAGAGACGCGGTACGACTGGCAGCATTACATTCCCATCATCGAAAGGAAGCCCGGTGCCCTGCGGAATGGCGCGCCGTTTGCCGACATGCCGGAGCCCCTGCAGCGATTGCGCGGCTTGTTGCTCAAGCACGAAGGCGGCGACCGGGTGATGGCCAAGGTGTTGGCGGTCGTGCCGAAGCACGGACTGGAGGCTGCTCTCGTTGCTGTGGAGCTGGTGCTGGAGTCTGGCAACTTCAGCGTCGAGCATATCGAGAATGTGCTGAACCGGCTCAAGCCATCGCCGCCACCGGTGCAGGTGGAAACGCACCTTGAGGTGAATGAGGCGCCGATTGCCGACACGGTTCGCTATGACGGTCTGCGCCTGGGTGTGGAGGTGCATCATGCGTGATGTCGCCGCCGAACTCAAAAGCTTGCGCCTGTACGGGATGATGAATGCCTGGGAGGAAGTTGCCGCTGATAGAAACTCTGTCGGCATACAGACCTCGCGCTGGCTGATCGAACATCTGTTGCAGGCCGAGCATACGGATCGACACATGCGTTCGATCAGCTACCAGATGCATAGCGCCAGATTCCCGGTGCATCGCGATCTGGCAGGTTTCGAATTCGAACAGTCGAAGGTGGATCGCAGCCTGATCGATGATCTGGCCGGCATGGCCTTCACCGAGCAGGCGCATAACGTCGTGCTGATTGGCGGGACGGGGACCGGCAAGACCCATCTGGCAACCGCGCTCGGTATTGCGGGCATCACACAACACGGCAAGCGGGTGCGCTTTTACTCGACAGCTGATCTGGTCAACATGCTGGAACAGGAGAAGGCCGCAGGCAAAGCCGGGAAGCTGGCCTTTGCGTTGATGCGTCTGGATCTGATCATTCTTGATGAGCTGGGGTATCTGCCCTTCAGCCAGTCTGGGGGTGCCTTGCTGTTCCATCTGCTATCCAAACTCTACGAGCATACGAGCGTGATCATTACGACGAATCTGACCTTCGGCGAATGGGCGAGTGTATTTGGCGATGCGAAAATGACCACGGCACTGTTGGACAGATTGACCCATCACTGCCATATCGTCGAAACCGGCAACGAGTCCTATCGGTTCCGGCATAGCAGCGCAACGGCCAAGACGCGCATCAAGGCTAGAGAGCAAAGCAAGCGGGGAAAAGTCGTCGTTGAGGATGAGACGATCTGAAGAGACTAGCCGGGAGGGATGTGCCTCTGGGCACATTCCACTCGGCCATCTTGGAAGTCAAAAGTAGTGAAACTGAGCTACACTTATTTGCAGCCGTCACCCAAAATGGCGGCTAAAGTGCCTGGGTAAAATTCAACGCGCAGGGCTGGGTAGTTTTAAACGCGCACCAACAGCCGTTATCTTTTGAGAGCGGTTAAACGCCTCTCTGAGGAAGTACAATATGCTTCGGCCTATGGTTCCAATCTACTTTGGTGCTGTGACGTCTCCCCGCTTGTAATAACATATCAAAATAGGAATGACAGAATGACAAGTAGCCAACAACGCGCCGCACTGCAAAGACAAATCTGGCAAATCGCCAATGATGTACGCGGCGCAGTGGATGGCTGGGATTTCAAGCAGTATGTACTCGGCACCCTGTTTTATCGTTTCATCAGCGAAAACTTTTCCGGCTACATCGCAGGCGGTGATGACAGCATCCACTATGCGGAGCTTGCCGATAAGGTCATCACCCCGGCGATCAAAGACGATGCCATCAAAACCAAGGGCTACTTCATCTACCCCAGCCAGCTATTCTCCAACGTGGCAGCCAGTGCCAACACCAACGAAAGCCTGAATACTGATCTAGCTGCAATCTTTGCCGCGATTGAAAGCTCCGCCAACGGCTACCCCTCGGAACAGGACATCAAAGGCCTGTTTGCTGACTTCGACACTACCAGCAACCGCCTCGGCAATACGGTAAAAGACAAAAACACCCGCTTGGCCGCCGTGCTCAAAGGCGTGGCCGAACTGGATTTCGGCGATTTTGAAGGCAACCACATCGACCTGTTTGGCGATGCCTATGAATTCCTCATCTCCAACTACGCCGCCAATGCCGGTAAATCCGGCGGTGAGTTTTTCACACCGCAGCATGTATCCAAGCTGATCGCCCAGCTCGCCATGCACAAGCAAACCAGCGTCAACAAAATTTATGACCCGGCGTGTGGTTCAGGCTCGCTGCTGCTGCAAGCCAAGAAACACTTTGACGCACACATCATCGAAGACGGTTTTTTTGGCCAGGAGATCAACCACACCACCTACAACCTGGCGCGGATGAACATGTTCTTGCACAACATCAACTACGACAAGTTCAACATCCAGCTGGGCAATACCCTGATCGACCCGCATTTTGGTGATGACAAACCCTTCGATGCCATCGTCTCCAACCCGCCTTACTCGGTGAAGTGGATAGGCGCAGACGACCCCACCCTGATCAACGATGAACGCTTTGCCCCGGCGGGCGTGCTGGCACCCAAATCCAAAGCCGACTTCGCCTTTGTGCTGCATGCGCTCAGTTACCTTTCCAGCAAAGGCCGCGCCGCCATCGTCTGTTTCCCCGGTATTTTTTACCGGAGCGGAGCCGAGCAGAAAATCCGCCAATATCTGGTGGATAACAACTATGTCGAAACCGTCATTTCACTCGCGCCCAACCTGTTTTTCGGCACCACCATCGCCGTCAATATTCTGGTGCTCTCCAAACACAAAACCGACACCAATACCCAGTTCATAGATGCCAGCGGCCTGTTCAAGAAAGAAACCAATAACAACACGCTCACCGACAAGCACATCGAACACATCATGCAAGCCTTCGATAGCAAGGCCGATGTGGAACACTTTGCCAAAGCGATAAGCTTTGAAGCCATCGCCGCCAACGATTACAACCTCTCGGTGAGCAGCTATATCGAAGCCAAGGACAACCGCGAAGTGGTGGATATTGCCCAGCTCAATGCCGAGCTGAAAACCACCGTCGCGAAAATCGGCCAGTTGCGTAATGAGATTGACGCGATTGTGGCGGAGATTGAAGGCGAGGAGCTGGAGGCATGAGCAGCGTGAGCTTTTTGGAAAAGCTGCTGGATGGCGTTGAGGTAGAGTGGAAATCCATTTCAGATATATTCCATCTGAAAAATGGTTACACGCCATCAAAATCCAGCAATGAGTATTGGACGGACGGCACTATCCATTGGTTCAGAATGGATGACATCCGAGAAAACGGTCAGATACTCGGCGATTCGCTTCAAAAGGTTTCGGCTAGCGCAGTAAAAGGTGGAAAACTTTTTCCTGCCAACTCAATCATAATTTCAACATCTGCTACGATTGGTGAGCATGCCCTAATTACCGTTCCGCATTTGGCAAACCAAAGATTTACTTGTCTGGCTTTAAAGTCAGCCCACATTGACAGTTTTGATATTAAATTTCTTTTTTAGGCTCGTCAGGGAAATTAGTGGGTTATTTCCACCACTTTTTGCCCCGCAAAAAAAAAGTTGCTGGCTCCAAAAACGGACATGCTCATCGGAGCCTGCCAAGCAGGCTTATCCACAGGCGGTCGCCAGCGCGCCTCTATCGCTGGCGGGCGACCGCCTGTGGGTAAGCCGTGTAATAAACACAATTTGAAGAGTTTTATTATCCACCCCGAAAATAATTTGAAGATTTTATGACGGGCAATTAAAGAATAAAGCATATTATCAATGCATTGCACGATCACACCGAATCTATATTACCCACACATTTTACTGACGAACCCTTTTTTACTATTGTTTTTTGTTGGCAGATTGGTGCAAGAAGAACACAACAATGTCCAGTTTTGCGTCTGTGGATATGGATGGATTTAGAAAATTCCCAATCCCCATCCCTTGCCCAGAAGACCCTAAAAAATCGCTTGAAATCCAAGCCGAAATCGTCCGCATTCTGGACGCATTTACCGAGCTTACCGCCGAGCTTACCGCCGAGCTTACCGCCCGCAAAAAACAATACAACTACTATCGCGACCAGTTGTTGAGTTTTGAAGAGGGTGAGGTGGAGTGGAAGACGTTGGGGGAGGTTGCGGAGTACTCCAAAAACCGCATTAGCTTTGAGCGGCTTGATGAAACGAATTATGTGGGCGTTGATAATCTCCTGCAAAATCGAGGAGGAAAAACAGAATCGAATTACGCGCCAACCTCAGGCAATCTAACCGAATATCGTGAAGGCGATATTTTGGTCGGCAATATCCGACCCTATCTAAAAAAGATATGGCATGCAGATCGAATTGGCGGAACAAATGGTGATGTGCTTGTTATTCATCCAACAGAAGATGCTGTAAATCCTAGATACCTATACCAGGTTTTATCTGACGAAAGATTCTTTGACTACAACATGCAGCACGCCAAGGGCGCAAAGATGCCCCGAGGCAACAAAGATAAAATCATGGAGTACCGCTTTCAAGTTCCGAGAAATCCAGACGAGCAAGTGAGGATTGCTTTTATCTTGGATAAATTCGACACCCTGACCAACTCCATCAGCGAAGGCTTGCCGCGCGAAATTGCCTTGCGCCAGAAGCAATACGAGTATTACCGCGATTTGCTGCTGAGCTTCCCAAAGCCTGAAGAGGAAGCGGCCTAACATGAGCAAGACGCTAACCGAAATCGCCCAGCAGCTGAGTACGCCTAAAGTTACGAAAAAAACCGTAACTGAAGAAAAGAAACGCATCGCCCCCAAGGAAGTTGAAGAAACCAGACCAGTTCCCAAAGTGCAGCTGATCTATGCTTTTAATGGCTCGGGCAAAACGCGTCTTTCGCGGGAATTCAAGCAGCTCATTGCACCCAAAAACAATGATGGAGATGACGGCGGTGACTCCCCCGAGTTAACGCGTAACAAGATCCTCTATTACAACGCCTTTACCGAGGATCTGTTCTATTGGGATAACGATTTAGAGCTGGATGCCGAACACAAATTGAAAATTCAGCCCAATTCGTTTACCGATTGGGTGCTGCAAGAGCAGGGGCAAGATCGAAATATCATCGCCAATTTTCAGCGTTACGCGAATGATAAGTTAACGCCGAGATTCAATGGGGAATATAAGGTCAAAGACAAGGACGAAAACGAGATCACTGTAAAGGCATTTTCGGAGGTTACTTTTTCGCTGGAGCGTGGTGATGATGAACACTCCGGAAATCTAAAAATCTCCAAAGGTGAAGAAAGCAACTTCATCTGGAGCATTTTCTATACCTTGCTGGATCAAGTCATCAATATCCTGAATGTCGCTGATCCCGGCGAGCGTGAAACGGATCAGTTCAACCAACTGGAATATGTTTTTATTGATGACCCCGTCAGCTCCCTAGACGAGAACCATTTAATCGAGCTGGCCGTCGATTTGGCGGATTTGATCAAATCCAGCCAGTCAGGCCTGAAGTTTGTTGTTACGACCCATAATCCGCTCTTTTATAACGTGCTCTACAATGAGCTGAACAACAAAGCCTGTTATATGTTGGAGCGTTTTGAAGATGGCACCTTTGCCCTGACTGAAAAACATGGCGACTCCAACAAGAGCTTTTCCTATCACCTATTTTTAATGCAAGCCATCGAGCAGGCGATTGCCGAGAATACCGTTCAAAAATACCACTTCACGCTGCTGCGTAACCTGTATGAGAAAACGGCAAGTTTTCTGGGTTACCCAAAATGGTCGGAGCTCTTGCCCGATGATAAGCAGCTCTATCTAAGCCGAATCGTTAACTTTATAAGCCATAGCACGCTATCCAATGAGGCTGTTGCAGAGCCAACCCCGCAAGAGAAGACAATGGTTAAGTTCTTGCTGGACCACCTGATTGTTAACTATGGCTTTTGGAAGCAGGCGGAAATAGTGGAGAGTGCCAATGGATCGGCACAATAAGCGTACTTAACAACTGCGCAAACGGGACGAGCAATTTGGTGAGTACGTGGGGACAAATTGTCCCCTGGTAGCTACTACGGAGGAAAGGAAGCACATGTCTAAGCACAATCTCACTTTGCGAGATCAAACGACTGAGTTCCTGCTCTACACCGCGCCCAATGGCGCGATCAAAGTGGAGGTGCTGCTCAGTAATGAGAGCATCTGGCTGACGCAGGAGCGTATGGCTGAGCTGTTTGGCGTGCAGCGTCCGGCCATCACCAAGCACCTGAAGAACATTTTTGAAAGTAATGAGTTACAAGAAGATGTGGTATGTTCCATTTTGGAACATACCACTGCCCACGGGGCAATTGAGGGCAAAACCCAAACCAGTAAAGCCAAGTATTACAACCTGGATGCGGTGATTTCGGTCGGTTATCGGGTGAATTCGGCGCAGGCGACCCAATTCCGTATATGGGCGACCACTCTGATCCGTGAGTACATCATCAAGGGTTTTGCCATGGATGATGAGCGCCTGAAAAATGGCCGTTATTTTGGCAAAGACTATTTTCGCGAATTGCTGGAGCGGGTGCGCTCTATCCGTGCCAGCGAGCGGCGGGTTTATCAGCAGATTACGGATATTTTTGCCGAGTGCAGCGTTGATTACGACCCAAAATCGGAAACCACTCGTTTGTTTTACGCCCATGTGCAAGACAAATTTCATTATGCGATTACAGGCCATACGGCAGCAGAAATCATTGCGTTGAATGCCGATGCCAGCAAGCCCATGATGGGCATGAGTACGTATAAAAACGCCCCGGATGGCCGCGTGTTGAAGTCGGACTCGGCCGTGGCTAAAAATTATTTAAGCGAAGCCGATATTAAAAAGCTGGAACGCGCTGTTTCGGCTTTCTTTGACTATGTCGAGGGCATTATCGAGCGGCGCAACACTTTCACGATGGAGAGCTTTGCCGAAAGTGTGAACAAGTTTCTTGCCTTTAATGAGTACCGGATTCTGGAGGGATTCGGAACAGTTTCTCGCCAGCAAGCGGAGCTGAAAGCCTTTGCCGAATATGAAAAGTTTAACAAGCAGCAGCGCATCGAATCTGATTTCGACCGTGAAGTGAAAAAGCTGATGCTTAAAAAGGACGCGGAAGAATGACCGACTACAAAACCATCGCCGAATCGAACAACTTTATCGTTCTGGATAAATACATCAAGGAATGGAAAGCCAGCGAAAGCTACCAAAGCGAATACGATTTGGAGCGGGAATTCATTCAGGATTTGCAGAATCAGGGTTATGAATATGCCTTGGGTTTAAACACGCCCGAGAAGCTGATGGCCAATGTGCATGAGCAGTTGCAAGCGCTGAATAATGTGCAATTTTCAGACGGCGAGTGGCTGCGTTTTGTGGAGACTTGGCTGGATAAGCCCAGCGATGGCATTGTCGAGAAAACCCGCAAGATTCACGATGACTATATCCATGATTTTGTGTTTGACGATGGTCGCATCAAGAACATCTACCTGCTGGACAAAAAGAACATTGCCCGCAATAAAGTGCAGGTCATCAAGCAGTTTGAGCAGACGGGCACGCACGCCAATCGCTACGATGTGACGATTTTGGTGAATGGCCTGCCATTGGTGCAGGTGGAGCTGAAGAAACGCGGCGTGGCGATTCGCGAAGCTTTTAATCAGGTGCATCGTTACAGTAAAGAGAGCTTTAACAGCGAGCATTCGTTGTTCAGGTATTTGCAGCTGTTCGTGATCACCAACGGCACCGACAGCCGTTATTTTCCCAACACCACTCAGCGCAACAAAAACAGCTTCGACTTCACCATGAATTGGGCGAAGGCAGATAACAGCCTGATCAAGGACCTGAAAGACTTTACCGCCACCTTCTTCCAGAAGAACACCCTGTTGAATGTGCTGCTGCATTATTCGGTGTTTGATGTCAGCGACACGCTGCTGGTGATGCGCCCCTACCAGATTGCCGCCACCGAGCGCATTTTGTGGAAGATCAACAGCGCCTGGCAGGCCAAAAACTGGAGCGACACCGAAAGCGGCGGCTTTATTTGGCACACCACAGGCTCGGGCAAGACCTTGACCAGCTTTAAAGCGGCGCGTTTGGCGACTGAGCTGGAGTTTATCGACAAGGTGTTTTTTGTGGTGGATCGAAAAGACCTCGACTACCAGACCATGAAGGAGTACCAGCGCTTTTCGCCGGATAGCGTGAATGGTTCGGACAGCACCGCCGGGCTTAAGCGCAACCTAGATAAGGACGACAACAAGATCATCGTCACCACCATCCAGAAGCTCAATAACCTGATGAAAAGTGAAAACGACTTGCCGATCTACGGCAAGCAAGTGGTGTTTATTTTTGATGAGTGTCACCGCAGCCAGTTTGGCGAGGCGCAGAAAAACCTGAAGAAGAAGTTCAAGAAGTTCTATCAGTTTGGCTTTACCGGCACACCGATCTTCCCGCAAAACGCCCTCGGCGCAGATACCACGGCCAGCGTGTTTGGCCGCGAGTTGCATTCGTATGTCATTACTGATGCCATCCGCGATGAAAAGGTGCTGAAGTTCAAGGTGGACTACAACGACGTGCGCCCGCAGTTCAAAGCCATTGAAAGCGAGCAGGACGAGAAAAAACTCAGCGCCGCCGAAAACAAGCAAGCCTTGTTGCACCCTGACCGCATCCGGGAGATTTCGCAGTACATCCTGAATAATTTCCGTCAAAAGACCCATCGTCTCCAAGCTGGAGCCAAAGGCTTCAATGCCATGTTTGCAGTGAGCAGCGTGGATGCCGCCAAGCTGTATTACGAGTCATTCAGGGATTTGCAGAAGGGCTGCGACAAGCCACTGAAAGTGGCTACCATCTTCTCGTTTGCAGCCAATGAAGAGCAGGATGCGGTAGGCGATATTCAGGATGAAAGTTTTGAAGTCTCTGCAATGGACAGCAGCGCCAAAGAGTTTTTAAGCGCGGCCATCGCCGACTATAACGCGCTGTTCAAAACCAATTTCAGCGTGGACAGCAATGGTTTTCAAAACTATTACCGCGATCTTGCCAAGCAAGTGAAAGCCAAGGAAATCGACTTGCTGATTGTGGTGGGCATGTTCCTGACCGGCTTTGATGCCCCCACGCTGAACACCTTGTTTGTCGATAAAAACCTGCGCTACCACGGGTTGATGCAGGCCTATTCGCGCACCAACCGCATTTACGATGCCACCAAGACCTTTGGCAACATAGTCACCTTCCGCGATCTGGAGCAGGCGACCATAGCCGCCATCACCCTGTTTGGTGATAAGAACACCAAGAACGTGGTGCTGGAAAAGAGCTACAAGGAATACATGGAAGGCTTTACCGATGTGGTCACCGGTGAAGCAAGGCGCGGTTTTATGGATGTGGTCGCGGAGTTGGGGCAGTGTTTCCCGAACCCTGAAGAGATTGTTAAGGAATCGGATAAAAAGGCTTTCGCCAAACTATTTGGTGAGTATTTGCGCGTTGAGAACGTGCTGCAAAACTACGACGAGTTCGCCAGTCTGAAAGCCGTGCAAAGCCTCGATATGAATGACTCAGTAGCGGTTGCGGCATTCAAAGCCAAGCATTACTTGAGCGATGAGGACTTGAGCGCGCTGCAAGCGATCAAGATTCCTGCGGAACGTAAGATCCAGGATTACCGCTCGACCTATAACGATATACGCGACTGGCTGCGCCGCGAAAAATCCGCCAACGACAACGAGATGTCCACCATCGACTGGAATGACGTGGTGTTCGAGGTGGATCTGCTGAAGTCGCAAGAGATCAACCTGGATTACATCCTTGAATTGATTTTTGATAACAATAAAAAGGTCAAGGACAAAGCGGCTCTGGTTGAAGATGTGCGCCGCGTGATTCGTGCCAGCTTGGGCAACCGCGCCAAAGAAAGCTTGCTGGTTGACTTTATCAATCAAACCGACCTGGACCAGCTTGGCGATAAAGCCAGTGTGATTGATGCCTTCTTCAGCTTTGCACAGGCAGAACAACAGCGTGAGGCGCAAGAACTAATTAGTAGCGAGAGCCTGAATGCAGAGGCGGCAAGGCGTTATATCTCCACTTCCTTAAAACGCGAATTTGCTAGTGACAATGGCACGGAGCTCAATGCCATTCTGCCCAAGATGAGCCCGCTTAATCCGCAGTACCTCACCAAAAAGCAAAGCGTGTTCCAGAAAATCGCTACTTTTGTGGAGAAATTTAAAGGGGTTGGCGGGCAGGTCTAATTCAAGCAGTTCAGAGAAAAATCGTGCGGCAAAGCTCCGATGCTACATTTTCCTTGCGCTCATAATGTTCCGCAGAGTGAAGTGTTAAATCAAAGCTGACATGGGGTGGGATTGTTGCTGAAGTTGGCTTTGGCCGATCTGCAGCCCTGGTAGGTCATCTCATCGGCGAGGGTAATATTATTTGGCGCGCTGCTGATATAATCTCACTGGAGTTTTGGAGCCTAGTGAAGGCGAAAGTGCTTAGCGTTTAGTGGTGCAGTAACTATTGCAGTAATAACGATTTCTGCAATTTTGTTAATTGAATTAATTCAATATGATAGATTGTTTATTCGAGTGAACCTATCACCACCAGATAAAAAAACTCCAGCCGAGGCTGGAGTTTTTCTTTGTGCAGTACCGACTGTTTATTGATTGTCGGAGAACAACTGTTTCAGCATCCACAGCGAAAAAAT
>Ga0210058_1001248_pt1 | contig 22745 bp, 22 predicted proteins | sample CryGeymeta201511_FD_183979 | JGI IMG/M metagenome (GOLD analysis project Ga0210058, IMG submission 183979) | Groundwater microbial communities from Crystal Geyser aquifers in Utah, USA - Crystal Geyser metaG 2015-11 (SPAdes) (version 2) | ecosystem: Environmental > Aquatic > Deep subsurface >...
CTTAATCATATTAAAATTTTTCAAACCATTGGCGAGTCTCACGCCGATTTCCATTCCTAGACCATTAATATCTTCAACATAAGAAATATTTTTTAATTCTGTTCTTAGAGCTTTCATTATATAATTCCCGTCTTTTTCTGCTTTTTCCCAAACTTTGTTTGGTTGGTGAATCTCTAAAGTTTTAAGTGCTCCGGCGACGTTCAGTGGACTCCAGCCAAAAGTAGATTGAGGGTTTGATTTGTCAAAAGTTTTTTGTGCAATTTCTTGAGTCGTGACAGTTGCTGCAATCGTAGCACCATTTCCAATTCCTTTAGCGAACGTGACGATGTCCGGAATAACATTTTCATGATTCATTCCATAAAGTTTTCCGGTTCGAGAAAAACCGGTTCCAACTTCATCAAGAATTAACAAAACTCCATATTTTTTAGTCAACTTTCTAACTTCAGTTAAGTAACCTTTTGGCGCAATAAAAGTTGAGCCCCAACCAGTGATAATTCCTGATTCTGTAATAAATGCGCCAATTTCTTTATCTGATTTCAATATTTTTTCAAATTCAAATAGAAAATCAATCAATATTTGTTTTTCATTTTTATCCTCAAAATTGACTCGAGGATATTTTAATTGGATATGATCTTTAAAGTCTAGAAAAATGGCTTTTGATATTGGATATTCTGGAGAATAACCAAGTTGAAGCGTTTGATAAAGTGATCCGTGAAATGTATCTCTAAAAGATAAAATTTTTCTTTTACCAGTATAGGCTCGAGCAGTTTTTATAGCCATGATATTAGCAGTGACTCCACTGACTTCTCTGGTAATTATAGTCAATGATTTAGGGAGTGATAAAGTTAGTTTTTCAGCATATTCTTCTTGGATAGGATCGGCGAGCCACATTGAAGTATAAATATTTTTTTTGGCTTGTTTGACGATAGCATCATTTACTTCTTTATTATTCCAGCCTAAATTAACTACATTCCAACCCGAAGTAAAATCAATTAATTTCTTTCCGTTTTCATCCCAAATATAACTATCTTTTGCTTTCGAGATTTTAAATTGGTATTCAGAAAAACTGTTGTAAATGATTTTATTTTTGATCATGTTTCTATTTAGCGTAAATACGGTATAAATTACTGCCGATTTTTTCAAATTTATAAATCTCTATTTTACCAATTTCAGAAGTGTTTTTGACGTGAGGTCCGCCGCAAAATTCTTTTGAGTAGTCTCCGACGAAATAAACCTTAACCATATCAGGATATTTTTCCCGGAAAAAAGACTTAGCGCCAAGTTTTAATGCTTCTTCTTTTGGAACAATCTTAAAATTAACTGATAATGATTCTTTTATTTTATCATTAATATTTTTTTCAATTTCTTTGATCTGTTCTGGAGTTGGCTTACTAATCGAATAAAAATCAAACCTCAACCTCCCCCCTGTTATATTAGACCCTTCCTGTCTGAGCGAATCACCCAAAGTGTCAAAAAGCGTTTGATGAAGCAGGTGAGTGGCGGTGTGATATTTAATAGTTTGTTCTGAATTATCAGCTAGTCCACCTTTAAACATTCCAACAGACGAGGATCTTGATAACTCTTTATGTTTAATAAATTCTTCAGCAAATTGTTTTTTGTCTATTGTTTGACCTTTTTCTCTAAATAATTCTTCAGTTAACTCGTAAGGAAAACCAAAGTTCTGATAAAGATCAAAAGCAATTTTTCCGTCAACTTTTTCAATTTTTTTAATTTCTTTAAGGCCTTTTGTGATACTTAAATTAAATTTTTTAATTTCTTCAGCAATAATTGCGACGACTTGTTTTTGAAGTTTTTTTCTTTCAATCCCCTGAGCTCCGTCGTAAGTTTTAAGAACACCGATGTCTGCAATTTCTGCAAAATCAGTTGTCTTTCCATCTGTCAACTCGTACATTTTGATTGCACTTCGCCTAAGTAATCGACGTAAAATATACCCATGTTCTTTGTTACCAGGCATAACACCCCCAGCAATTAAAAAAGTAGCTCCCTTTAAATGATCAGCAATAATTCTCATTTTGGACTTATTATTACCTTCATAAATTTTTCCCGAAAGTTTTTCTACTTCTGAAATTATTTTTGAAAAAACATCCGTTTTGAAAACATCCGGATCGTTGTTTGATGCGGCGAGAATTCTTTCTAGTCCTCCACCAAAATCAACATTCATTTTCGGCAAATCAGAGAAAGTTCCGTCATCATTTTTTTTGTATTGCATAAAGACTGAATTTCCTATTTCCATAAACCTGCCACAGTCACAGTTGGGATGACATTTTTCACCAAATTTTTTATCATGTGGAATTTGAGTGAATTCATAAAATACTTCCGAATCAGGCCCACCAGGTTCACCAGCGGGCATATTATTAGGGACACCAGCCCTTGACCACCAGTTTTTTTCCGGACCGTACTTTTTAATTTTATTTTCAGGAATACCAAGTTCTTTCCAAATTTTAATAGATTCATTATCAGGAGGAAGTTTATTTTTTTCATCTCCGGCAAATATCGTCACATAAAGTTTTTCTTCAGGTAGACCAACTTCTTTTGTTAGGAAATTCCAGAACCATGTCAGTTGTTCCTTTTTAAAATAATCTCCTAGCGACCAATTTCCCATCATTTCAAAAAAAGTTGTATGACGATTATCTCCAACCTCTTCAATATCCTGAGATCTAAAACACGGTTGAATATCAAAAATACGTTTACCCAAGGGATGGGGTTCGCCAAGTAAATACGGAACTAATTGTTGCATTCCTGAACCAGTAAAAAGAGTGGTTGGGTCGTTTTGAGGAACAAGCGGAATGGGTGGAATTTCTTTGTGCCCATTTTTTTTCCAAAAATCAGCAAATTTTTTTCTTAGTTGGACATGAGTTAACATAATATTGTAAAATTATAACATTATGCTTATAAAAACATCAGATACTAGGTCAGTAAAATCAATATTTAACCAACTCAAACTTCCACAACCTAACTCTCACAAGGGTCAGAACGGACGGGTTTTGATCATCGGTGGTTCATCCCTATTCCATTCCGCATCTCTTTGGGCGGCTGAAGTAGCTTCCCATTTTTGTGATATGGTTCACTATTCGTCAACCGAAGAAAATCAGGAAATATTTCTATCTTTAAAGAAAAAATTTCATAACGGTATAATTGTTCCTCAAGAAAAACTAATGGATTATGTAAAAGAAGACGACGTAATTCTAGTTGGATCCGGAATGATGCGCGAAGGAGCCGAGGCAAAATATACTTTTGATTTAACTAGGTCACTAATTAAAAATTTTCCAGAAAAGAAGTTTGTTTTTGATGCCGGGGCTTTACAGGTGATGGAGCCGGATTGGCTATTAAAATTAAAAACATCAGCAATTATTACTCCTCATCAAAAAGAGTTTGAAAAATTATTTAATGTGTCGATACATCAAATTAGTGTCGAAGAAAAAATTAAATTAGTTCAGGCAATGGCAAAAAAATATAAAATAATTATTTTGTTAAAAGCAATTATTGATATTATTTCTGACGGAAATGAAGTATATTTAGTTGAAGGGGGCAATGCCGGATTGACAAAAGGAGGTACAGGAGATATTCTAGCAGGTTTAACAACCACACTATCTTCAAATAATTCAGCTTTGACTTCAGCTGTCACCGCCTCGTTGTTACTAAAAAAAACTGGAGAAAAGCTTTTCCGCTCGAAAGGATACTGGTATAATGTAGATAATATAATTGAAATGATTCCAGAAGTTTTAAATGAAATTATTTTATGAAAAAAGAAACAATCATTGCAATTTTTTTAGGTTTACTTTTTGGTGGGGTTGTAGCTGTTTTTATTTCCTTAAAAAGCAAGGATATAGAACTTTCAACAAATAAAGTGATTGCTCCTTCTAAAGAAAAGATTTTATCGCCTAATTTGACCGGAACTGAAATACAAACTTTGGAATTGTCTGAACCGGTTAACAATGCAATTTTTGAGAAAGACATTATTCGTTTTAAAGGTACCGCAGCCAAAAATTCTCTGATTATAATTCAATCTCCGATTAAGGATTTGGTCGTAAAAAATATTCAGGGAAAGTTTAATTTAGAATTTCCTTTAGCACTAGGTGAAAATTCTATAAAAATAGTTGTTTACCCAAAAGAAAAACAGTTTAAACCGCAGGAAAAATTTATAAAAGTTTATTATATTGACAGCGAATTATGAAAAACACCATAAAAAATTGTTTTATTGTTCTATTGTTCTATTGTTTTTTCACAAGTTCAATTGCTTTGGGACAAACTCCATCCTCTACTGCTTCATCGTCACCAACGATTGCAGTTGATAAAGACATTCAACAATTAAAAGACAAAATAGCCAATAAGGTTTCGGAAATCAGAAAACAAAATAATAAAGCTGTTTCTGGATTCGTTCAAAGTATTGATGGAAATATGATGAAATTAACCAATAATGGTGAAGTAAACCAAGTAAAATTTGATGACACTTTAACAAAGGTTTTTAAGGTATTAGGGACAACAAAAAAAGAAATTAAAACTGATGACATAGCAAAAGATGATTATGTAATTGTCAGTGGAGTTGTGACAGATAATATCATCACTGCGAATGTAGTTTTAATTGATGAAAATTTTTTAGTGGATTCTGGAAAAATCACTGAAATAAACAAAGAAAGCTATAATATAAAAGTGTTAACGAGCGACAAAAATACATATAGTTTAGACGTAGAAACAGGCACTAAGCAGTATATGGTCAATATTAAAACTTTATTAAGGGAGGCAATCGGATTTAGTAAGTTAAAAGAAGGTGATACAGTTCATTTTGTTGTTAAAAAAACCGGAAAAGAAAAAAATAATAACTATTCAGCTGTAAAGATTTTGATAATTCCGCAGGAATACTTTATAAAATAATGTTTAACATATTCAAATCCTTTTTTGATTACAATCAAAAAGAGATTAACCGTTTACAAAAAAAAGTTGAGGAGATAAATAGGCTTGAAGATAAGACAAGAATTTTAAAGGATAGTCAATTTGAAACAGAAACAAGAAAACTTCAAAAAACTATTCAAGCCGATGAAAGCAAGATCAATGAAATCTTGCCTTGGGCTTTTGCCTTATCTCGTGAGGCGGCTCGTCGGACCCTGGGGCAACGTCATTTTGACGTTCAACTGATTGCCGCTTTATCCCTTCATGAAGGTAAAATTAGTGAACAAAAAACAGGTGAAGGAAAAACTCTTTCCTCAGTGCCGGCTTTATATTTGAATGCACTGTCCGGACAAGGTGCTCATTTAGTCACAGTTAATGATTATCTCGCCCGCCGCGACTGCGGATGGATGGGGACAGTCTTTAATTTTTTAGGGTTAACAACAGCCGCCATGATTTCTGACAAGTCATTTTTATTTGATTTAAAATATACCGATAAAGAAGCACTTGATTGGCGTCTCCAACATCTTAAGCCAATTACACGTAAAGAAGCCTATCTGGCTGATATTACCTATGGTATCAACAGTGAATTTGGGTTCGATTATTTACGGGATAATATGGCTCAAAATCCAGATGATGCGGTGCAGCGAAAATATCACTATGCGATTATTGATGAGGCGGACTCAGTTTTAATAGATGAAGCGAGAACGCCACATATAATTTCCGCCCCAAACGAAGAAGATACTTCCAAATATTATCTTTATCCGAAAATTATTAATCAGCTTACAGAAAAACTAGATTATGTTATTGATGAAAAATTAAGGACAGCTAATTTAACCGATGCTGGCATAAAAAAAATTGAAGGAATATTAAATGTGAGTAATATTTATGAAAAAGATTTTGACACTTTATTTCATATTGAGGCTTCTTTGAAAGCAAATGCGCTTTTTAAATTGGATAAGGATTATATCGTTAAAGACAACGAAGTGATCATAGTAGATGAGTTTACAGGTCGCCTGCTTCAAGGGCGGAGATTTTCTGAAGGTTTACACCAGGCAATTGAAGCCAAAGAAGGCGTCACAATCCAAAGAGAATCAAAAACACTGGCGACCGTTTCTTTGCAGAATTACTTCAGAATGTATAAAAAATTAGCCGGGATGACGGGAACGGCCACAACTGAAGCTGAAGAATTCCATAAAATTTATAATGCTGACGTTATTTCAGTACCCACCCACCTGCCGATGAAGCGAAAAGACGAGCCAGACATGATTTATAAAACGGAAAAAGGTAAATTTAATGCTGTGGTTGAAGAAATTGCCAAAAACTTTAAACTTGGTCGGCCAATCTTAGTTGGAACCACTTCAATTGAAAGAAACGAATACCTATCAATGTTACTTAAAAATAAAGGCGTCCCCCATCAGTTATTGAATGCTAAAAACCACGAACAGGAGGCAAAGATTATTGCCAGTGCCGGTGAAAAAGGTGCAGTGACCGTTGCCACAAATATGGCAGGACGCGGAGTTGATATTGTGCTTGGAGGACAACCACCGAGTAATATCAAAGATCAAAAATCAAAGATCAAAAATGAAGAAATCAAAAAATGGCAGGAAAAACATGATGAGGTTGTTAGATTGGGAGGCCTTTATGTACTCGGAACGGAAAAGCACGAATCAAGAAGAATTGATAACCAACTACGCGGTCGCTCAGGACGTCAGGGAGACCCTGGTGAGTCTAGATTTTTTGTTTCCTTGGAAGATGATTTGATGCGGATTTTTGGCGGGGAACAAATCTCAAAAATGATGACCTTTTTAAATTTTCCGGAGGATCAACCTCTGACTCATTCAATGGTGACCAAGGCCATCGAACAAGCCCAAGTGAAAGTTGAAGGATTCAACTTTGATATCAGAAAACATTTGGTTGATTTTGATGATGTTTTAAATAAACAAAGACAGATAGTCTATGAGCTAAGAAAAAAGATGCTTTTCGGTAGTAAAAATAATGCCGACTTTAAGCAAACTATTGCAGATATTTATCGAGAGGAAATATCTGTCTTGGTTAATAATTATATGATGAACATTGACCAATTAACTGATGAAGATAAAGGAAAATTGATACAGGAATTAAACATGATGATCCCGTTTGATGAAAAAGAATTGAGTTCGATGATAGAATCAAAAAATCAGGAAAAAATTGTTAACTTTTTAAATCAAATTATTGATAAACAATATAATATTAGAGAGAAAAAATTTGGAAAAGAAATTTGGGGGGATGTCATTCGGACAGTAGTTCTTTCAACAATTGATAAATTTTGGATGGACCATTTGACGGCAATTGAAGATTTACGTGAAGGAATAAATTTGCGCGGTTACGGACAGCTTGATCCGTTGGTTGAATATAAAAATGAAGCGTATTCGATGTTTGAAAAATTGATTGGAAATATTAATTTTGAAGTGACAAGAAGGTTGTTTAAAATTGAAATTAATGTTGGGCAAAATCATGATTTGCACGTGCACAATCACGAACAACCAAAGATGATTCTGCAATCAGCTTCCGCTATCGATCCTTTTAAAACAAATAACCAAGAAACAATAACTAAAAACCAAACAAATTCCAATATTCAAGGACCAATTACCAAACCTCATGGAAAATTAGGTCGCAATGAAAAGTGTTGGTGCGGGAGCGGGAAGAAGTATAAGAAGTGTCATTATCCTAATTAAAATTAACTACATTCAAAAACTTGACTTTTAAAATAATTTAGCCTTATAATATGGATGTTGGCAGTTGTTAAATTATATGTCAACCGAAATTTTGGAAAGTACAGCCGGATTGGAAACAGAGTGGATTTTTAGTTCGATTTTTTTGCTTTTCTTAGCTCCCTTTCTTCCAATGCTAAATAAATAAAGGAAGAGTTAGAGGCACTTTTTCCATATTCCTAAATTATTTACCTTGGCCTCTTCTCCTTTTTGCTTAAAAACTAAAGAATATTTTGTATCGGGTTTAATCGTCATAATTTTTGCAAAACCATTTGTTATTAAATAATCATTAACAAAGATCTCTTGTCCTGAGCTTGTCGAAGGATCAATGTAAACGTACCGTAGTAATCTTCCATATTTATCTTTGTCAGAAACATCTTTAATCAACGTTGCTGTTTTTCCTTCGACTAATCTTTTGTTTTCCAGATATGATTCTTCAGCAAAACATTGTTCTCCGGTCTTTTTGCCTGTCGTATCATGATAAATTTCCGGAGTATTGATCCCGATGTATCTAACTTTGATATTTCCCTCAATCTCAATCGTATCTCCGTCAATGACGCGGGTAACGTTGACGGTTTGTTTTTCACCTATAAACGTGGTTGGGGTAGGAACATTTGTTGGAATTAAAGAAACCTTCGGCAGGGGATTATTTTTGCCGAAAAATAACTGTATAACAGCATATATAATTACCAAAACATAGATTGTTAATTTTTTTTTATTAGCCCAGGTCATTGATAGTTTATTTTATCAAATTATAAAATTTCATTTTATTTATTATCTTATCAACGATCGTTCACAAGATAATAATTATTGTTACACCCTAATGTTACGGTGTAACATATTTATTAGCGCCGCTTGACAAGTAGTAGTAGTATAATCGCCATATGATGGAAGTACGGCATCAATCAAAAATAGAAGAAGTAGGTGCTTTATTTGATAAAATGAGAGGATTTATAGATGAGATTCCTTTTGAATCGGGAAATTTAAAAGTTGGGCTTCTTGGTTTTTCAAATCCAAAGTTTTATAACACTGGTATACTTGAGCTTGGAATAAAGTTCAAAGGTTCAAATAAAAAAATTGATCTTTCGAAAGATCCAATAGATAGTTTATCCGTTCCTATTGATTTGGCTGCCACGAAATACGGCGCAACATTTAGTTCTGGTGGTTGGATAAAATGTAATAAAAAATCTCACTATAGCTATCAACAAACTTATGAGTGGAAATAATTTTTATTACTTCACCGTAACGCTTTTCGCTAAGTTTCTAGGTTTATCAGGATCAGCGCCACGGCCGACGCCAAGATAATATCCAAGTAGCTGGCCGACGATAATGTTAGCAAAAATTGTCAGGTCTTCAAGATCAGGAGTTTTTATTAAAACATCAAATTCATTTGATTCAAATGGTGCAACACCAATTATTAATCCTCCCCGGGCTTTGATTTCAGAGGCACTTGAAAGAACTTCGTCGCGGACATCATCGTTCGAAGCAAGGACAAAACAAGGAGTTCCCTTTTGGATTAAAGTAATTACACCGTGTTTCAGTTCGCCGGCGGCAAATGGTTCAGCATGGACATAGCTTGTTTCTTTGATCTTGAGCGCAAACTCTAAAGTAGCCGGGTAATTAATATGTTTTCCAATTAAATATATATGTTCTTCATTCATTAATTTCTTAGCCAACATTATTAGTTGACTAGTTAACTGATTATTAAGCCACTTTGTTAGAACTTTATTCAAATTAATTATTTTTTCTTTTCCTTCTTCATACTTATTCGCGACGGCCGTCGTCAATAGGTATAGTGTTGAGAGTTGGGAAGTAAAAGCTTTAGTTGAGACAACGGCAATTTCCGGTCCGGCCCCAACCGAAAGCACTACATTTGACAGTCTTTCTAAGGTCGATCCACGGGCATTGATAACTGCAACAATCTCTGCCCCCTTTTTTTTAGCTTGTTTTACTGCAATCAAAGTATCAGCTGTTTCGCCTGACTGTGATATTGCAAAAACTAAAGTCTTATTATTAATAAATTTGGAAAATGGCATAAATTCGTAAGATGGAATTACAGCTACATCAATACCTTGTTCGGCAAAAAAATATTTGGTTGCTAAAGCGCAGTAAGATGCAGTTCCACATCCCGTTAAAACAACTTTGTATCCTGAATTAATTTTTTCCGCCAATATATTTATTTCCTTTTCATTAATGGAAGTCGTTTTTGGAATAGTTTTTAGTTGTTCATAAATTTCTTTGAGGAGAAAATGCGGATACCCGCCTTTTTCAGCATCTTCCAATTTCCAATCGAGAATTTGTGGCGTAAGAATTTTTTCCTTTTCCGAATCTATATCATAAAGCTTTGCTCCGGAATTACTTAAAATAACTCCCTCACCGTCATTTAGGAAATAAACTTTATTTGTTTCTTTCAAAAAAGCCGGAACGTCGGAAGCAAGGAAATATTGATTCTGTCCCAATCCAACAACCAGAGGAGATCCATTGCGGCAAGCAATAATTGTCTGCGAATTATAATCTAAAACAGCGATGGCATTAGATCCTCGGAGTAATTTAAAAGTTTCAAAAATAGCTTCGTTGATTTTTTTAGATTTGGATTTTTCTTCAATTAAATGAGCAATTACCTCTGTGTCAGTTTCAGAAATAAATTTATGGCCTTTTTGCAATAGTTCTACTTTTATTTCCTGATAGTTCTCGACGACCCCGTTATGAATAACGGCAATTTTTTTAGTACAATCAAGATGAGGGTGGGCATTGTTATCTGTAACTCCACCATGAGTGGCCCAACGGGTATGACCTAGAGCGATTAACCCTTTAGGCAAATTAGTTTTAGCCTCTCCAATTTTCCCAATATGTTTATCGACTTGAATTTCTTTTTGGTTTTGAGGAATGATTGAAATACCCCAGGAATCGTAACCGCGGTATTCCAGTTTTTTTAAACCCTCAAGAACGGTTTGAGCAGCCTGATTGTTTTTGTCGTTAATAATTCCAAATATTCCGCACATAGAGTAATGATAACAAAACAGTTAAACAGTTAAAACTTAAACAGTTAAATAAACTATTAAACCATAAACATTAAACAATTTTATTTAGTAGTTTAGTGTTTAACAGTTTTTTTAGGTTTTAACAGTTTAATACTTAACTGTTTAAAAAAGCCCTATCTGGTCTGGCTTTTTCTTAACTTCTTCTTTCTTCTCAACCTCTTTTATATTAAAAATTCTTTTTGTTAGCGTACTCATCTGATATTGTGTCAAGAAATCAATTAATTTTTTATCAAATCCCTTAAACTTTAATTTTTCGATATCTAAATCGATCTCGATATCGGTCATAATAGTCGCTAATTTTTCAGATAGCAATACACTTTCCCTTTCTTTTTTTAAAATTTCTTTGACCTTTTCTGATTCAACTTTATCAATATTTTTGTAAATATTTTCAACAGTTCCAAATTGATGGATTAATTTGCAAGCGGTTTTTGGACCAATGCCCGATGCTCCCGGATAGTTATCTGAGGGATCTCCCACCAAAGCCTTATATTCAATTATTTGATTCGGAGTGATATCAAGTTTTTTTTCTACCTCAGATTTATCAAAAATTTTTATATTAGCCAATCCCAGCTGAGGGGAGGCTACAAATACATTATCAGTTATTAGCTGAAAAATATCTTTATCCCCGGTGAGTATGATAACTCTAAATTTATTAGTTTCAAAAATCCTTGTGATTGTTCCAATTAAATCATCTGCCTCGTATCCTGGTTTTTCCATTCTTACGACTCCAGCTACGTCAACCGCTTGTTTAACCAAAGGAATTTGAACAATAAAATCATCATCTATTTTTGGTCTTTGACTTTGATATTCTTTAAATAATTCGTTTCTAAATGTTTTTTCTGGTGTGTCAAAACAAGAAATTAAATAATCAGGTTTAAAATCAACAATCACCTTATTGAGCATTGAAAGATATCCGTAAACAACATTAGTGGGAGTTCCATCAGAAGACTTAAAAGGTGGCAGAGCGTGATAGGCGCGGTGCATGATGGCGTTGCCATCTATTATAAGGAGTGTTTGCATAAATATAAACAGTTAAACGGTTGAACAGTTAAAACTTAAATAAACTATTAAATATTAAACCGTTAAACTGCAAAAAATTGTTTAATACTTAACCGTTTAATAGTTTTTTTAACCTTTAAGATTTAATATTTAACTGTTTTTTCCCCACTATCTTTTCAAACTCATCCTGATCTATGCTTTCTTTTTTAATTAGAACATCAGCCACTCTGTCCATTAATTTCTTTTTAGACTTCACAATTTCAATTGCTCGGTTATATGCAGTCATAATGATTTTTTTTACTTCAGCATCAATACTATTCATTACTTCCTGAGAAAGAACATTCTGTTCGTAATAAGTTTTTCCCCATTCGGTTACATCGCGGGTTGGCCCAAAATTTATTGGTCCGAGCGAACTCATTCCATATTCAACGACCATTGCTTTGGCAACCGAAGTGGCCTGGTCAAAGTCGTTTGAAGCGCCAGTAGTTATTTCGTTGAATATTATCTCTTCAGCTGCCCGTCCACCCATCATGACAGCAATTCGTTCCAATAAATTAGTTTTTGTTTCATGAAGTTTATCTTTATCGGGAGGAATTAAAGTATACCCAAGTGCCATACCTCGTGAAACAATAGAAATACGATGGACAGAATCGGTATGAGGTAAAAAGTGAGAAACAACTGCGTGTCCAACTTCGTGATAAGCAGTTAATTTTTTATCCAAATCAGACTGCAATCTCTTTTTTTCTGGTCCAAGTTTTACTTTAGTGGCTGCATCTTCAATATCTTCCATATTGATTTTTTCACGTGCGACGCGTGCAGCTGAAATTGCTGCTTCATTTAGCATATTTTCCAGATCAGCTCCGGAATAACCGACTGTGCGTCTAGCAACGCGGTCCCAATTAACATCTTCATCAAAAGGTTTATTTTTAGCATGAATTTTAGCAATTGCTTTTCGGCCTTCAACATCTGGGAAATCAACAATCACTCGTCGATCAAATCGTCCCGGTCGAAGAAGAGCAGTATCTAATAAGTCTCCTCGATTGGTTGCCGCAATGACAACTACCTGTTCGGTTGGATTAAATCCGTCCATTTCTACTAAAATTTGATTTAAAGTTTGTTCTCTTTCATCGTGAGATGGCATCATACCAACTGATCTTGCTCGTCCAATTGCGTCAATCTCATCAATAAAAATTATTGAAGGAGCGCTTTTTTTTGCAGTTGCAAAAAGATCACGGACTCGAGCAGCTCCAATTCCAACCAACATTTCCATGAATTCTGATCCTGCAATCGAAAAGAAAGGAACATGAGCTTCACCGGCAACTGCCTTAGCTAAAAGTGTTTTTCCACATCCAGCTGGGCCAACTAATAAAACACCTTTTGGAGTTCTGGCTCCAAGTTTTTTATATTTTTCCGGATTTTTTAGGAAGTCTACAATTTCAACCAATTCTTTCTTGGCCTCATCGACTCCGGCAACATCATTGAAAGTAGTTTGGGTCATGCTTTTTTGAAATCTTTTTCCCCGATTTTGTCCGAAAGAAAAAACATTGTCTTGGGCTCCCTTGGCTTGACGAAAAAGAAAGATAAAAAATGCGACCATTAATATCGTTGGTAAAATATTACCAATAATATTTGCCAGCCCCGTTGATCCTTGAGTGTCCTTGACATTAATGTCAATTTTTTCCGGATTAACACCGGCTTCTTTTAAGGTTTTAATGAAAGTTTCGCCAGCTTCTTTATAAGAGATTGATAAAGTATCGTTTTTGTAATAAATCAGAAGTTTATTATCTATTAAATCTATTTTCTTAATTTTTCCTTCTTTGGCCTCTTTAACAATAGTTGTGATAGACTTTTCCGGTGCTACTTGTTTAACTTCATTTTTGATTGAACGGTAAGCATAAAAAATAAACAGAAAAACGAAAAAAATAACAAAAAAATTACGAAGGTTTACATTGAACTTAAATTGGGTAATTTTAAAGTTACCATTTTTTTTAGCCATAATGGCTATTTTAGCAGAAAGTTTGATAAAATAGAGTTCAAATTATTAAAGATTAAATCTTAAATATTAAAAAAATATTAAACATGTTAATTTTTAAATTTTAAACGTTTAATATTTAATATTTATTTAACCTTTAATATTTAAGATTTAAAAATTAAAATATGAAGATAATTAAGATCGATATAAAAAAAATTAATCTAATAATAGATCAAACTATTAATATTCTTAATTCAGGAGGGCTTGTTGTCTTCCCCTCTGATACTGTTTATGGTTTGTTGTGCGATGCCACTAATGAACAGGCGGTCAAAAAACTAATTGAATTTAAGAATCGTCCGGTAGGAAAGCCAATTTCAGTTTTTTCCAATTTTGAATTAATTAATCAGTTGGTGAAAATCAGCAATCAACAGTTAACAATTCTCAAACAAATTCTTCCTGGCCCTTTCACAATTATTCTTCCGTCAAAACACAAGGTAAGTAAATTGTTAGAATCAGAAATAGGAACTCTGGGGATCAGAATACCGATGTATCGATACATCGAAGTATTAGTCAATAAGTTTAAGAAACCGATTACAGCCACTTCAGCCAACTTGGCAGGACAATCTCCTCATTACTCAACTGAATCATTACTAAAGGCGTTAACGGAAAAACAAAAACAGTTAATAGCCTTGATTGTTGACGTCGGAAAATTACCAAGAAATAAGCCTTCGACAATTGTAGATTTATCTCAGCCTGAAGTAAATATTTTACGCCAAGGAGACATTAATTTTTTAAATAAATCAAAAACCTTTTTGTCAAAAACTTCTGAAGAAACAAAAAATATCGCCAAACAAATTTTTAAAGATGTAGAAACAGGACCTACTCCGTCTCTACGAAACAAACCATTAATTTTTATCATTGAAGGGGAAATGGGAGTAGGTAAAACAGTTTTTGTTAAGGGCATTGCAGAACAATTGGGGATTAACAACATTATCTCTCCAACATTTGTGATTTATTACGAATATGGAAATTTTTATCATTTTGATCTTTATAATATTGAAAACAGTGAAGAGTTTAGACATCTAGGGCTAGAAAAAATTCTTAAGACAGGAAATATTCTGTGTTTTGAGTGGGGAGAAAAGGCGGGAGAGATTATTAATATGCTTAAAGAAAAAGGGAATATAGTATATGTAAAGATGCAGTATGTGAATGAGAAGGAGAGAGAAATAATTATTAAAAATTGACCTAATTAACCTAATTGATCTAATTACTCTAAATAAATCCCAATCCTCAATTGGTTTTTGGAAATTATTTAGGTCAATTAGAAATTAGTAATTAGAAATTTTATGCATATCCTAGCCATTGATACCTCTTGTGATGAAACTTCCGTTGCCGTGACTGATGGCCGAAAAGTTTTGTCCAACGTCATTTATTCCCAAGTTTTACTTCATAAGAAATGGGGAGGAGTTGTACCGTCAATTGCCAAAAGGGCTCATGAAGAGAGAATAAATTTTGTAGTGGAGAGTGCCTGTCATCCCCGAGGAGGCGGGGATCCAGAGCTTTTAAATTCAATTGATTATATTGCTGTTACACAGGGTCCAGGTCTTGCAGTTGCCTTAGAAGTAGGAATAAAAAAAGCCAAAGAATTGGCAAAAAAATACCGGAAAAAATTAATCGCCGTTAATCATTTGGAGGGTCATATTTATTCTGCCTTTGTTCAAAATAGCCAAGGAAATCCAAAAAGGGATTTTAATTTTCCGTATTTAGCACTAATTATTTCAGGTGGGCATACTGAATTTGTGATTTTTAAAAATCACTTTGAATATGAAATAATTGGTCAGACTCTAGATGATGCGGCTGGCGAAGCGTTAGATAAAGCGGCAAAGTTACTAGGGTTAGGATATCCAGGTGGACCGGTTCTTGAAAGATTAGCAAAAGAAGTTAGGAACAAAGATGGTCATAATTTTCCCCGGCCGATGTTAAAGTCGAAAGATCTAAATTTTTCTTTTTCCGGTTTAAAAACATCCTTTTATTATTTTTTGAAAAGCAATAATCACGTCATTCCCGTCCCCATTCGGGGACAGGCTCCGGCGGGAATCCAGTTGAATGGATCCCCGATCAGGTCGGGGATGACGAAGGAATCAAAGTATGATCTTCGTCAGTTAGCCAGTTCTTTTCAAGAAGCGGTTTTTGACACCCTGATCAAAAAAACCGAGAAGGCAATCAAGTTCACTACAATTAATCAATTAATTGTAGTGGGAGGAGTGGTAGCCAATTTTCGCCTAAGAAAATTGATGAGGGATCTGATAAAGAAATATAATGGGGAAGTTTTATTTCCCTCTTACAAATATTTGACTGGGGACAACGCCGCAATGATTGGTATCGTCGCTGGATTTAAGGCAGAGAAGAGTTTGTTTGTTGAAGATGTTGGACGACTTGATCGAATCCCAAGAATGAGTTTGTGAGATTATATTGACTTCATATTTTTTTTTGCTAAACTATTACTACACAAGTATATGTTAGCAATAACCAAACAATCTGACTACGGATTGATATTACTATCATACATTTATAAAAAAAATGTACAGGTTCGATTGTCTGAGTTAATAAAAGAGACTAAATTACCTCAAAGATTTTTAGCCAGGATCGCCGCTGAATTAGTTAAAAAAGGATTACTTATTAGTCGTGAAGGAAAAAATGGAGGATATTTAATTTTACCTAAAATCAAAACAATTTCTTTTTTTGACTATCTAACCATTTTTGAAAATGATGTTGTGGTCAGTAGCTGCGTCGACAACAATCATGAATGTAAGTTTGAAAAGATATGTAATCATAAAGATTTCATTAAAAAAAAATTAAGTGTTGTTTTAACAAAAGAACTTAAAAAAATTAAATTGCTTCAACTAATTAGTTAACATAACTATGTTGGAATTAAAAAATCTTTCAATTAACGTTTCTGATAAAAAAATAATTAGAAACTTAAATTTAAAATTAGAAAAAAATAAAGTCTATGTTCTGATGGGTCCAAATGGTTGTGGTAAATCAACTTTAGCTCTCACTTTAATGGGTCATCCACTTTACAAGATTAAGTCGGGAACAATATATTTTGATAATAAAAATATTACAAAATCAGAATCTGATAAGCGGGCTGGAGCAGGGATATTTCTTTCTTTTCAATCGCCACTATCATTATCAGGCGTAAGTGTATTTTCACTTTTAAGAACGGCTATCGCCGGAAAAAAAGACCCGCTGGCATTGCGCGAAGAAATAGAAAAAATAGCCAAACAGTTAAAAATTAAAAAAGAGCTATTAGAAAGGTCTTTTAACGAAGGGTCTTCAGGCGGAGAAAAAAAGAAATTGGAATTATTGCAGGCATCCATCCTTAATCCAAAATTCTTAATGTTTGATGAGATAGATACGGGAGTTGACGTTGATGCTTTAAAAACAATGGCAAAATTTATGGAGAAAAATAAAAAAGGAAAAACTTATTTGATAATTACCCACTATAATCGGATCCTAAAATATATCCGCCCTGACGAAGTATTAGTGATGATGGAAGGAAAGATTGTCAAAAAAGGTGACTATAAATTAGCGGAGGAAATTGAAAGAACAGGATATGCAAAACTCTAAACTAAACTTCGACTATAAATTCGGTTTTTCAATGCCGGAGAATAATGTTTATAAAGCAAAAAAAGGTTTGAATAAAAAGATAGTTGAAGATATTTCCTCTTTAAAAAAAGAACCTGTTTGGATGAAGGAATTTCGCTTAAAAGCTTACGAAGGTTTTTTAAAAAGAAAAATGCCCGATTGGGGAGCCGGTCTTTCAAAGATAAACTTTGATGATATTTACTATTACATTAAACCTACAGAAAAACAGGTAAATTCTTGGGCTGATCTACCAAAAGAAATCAAAGACACTTACGATAGAATTGGTGTCCCTGAAGCAGAAAAAAATTTTTTATCGGGTGTTTCGGCACAATATGAATCAGAGGTAGTTTATGAGAATATAAGCAGAGAACTGGATAAACGAGGAGTAATTTTTTGTGATATGGATACGGCTTTAAGAAAGTATCCGGAAATTGTTAAAGAATATTTTGGAACGTTAATTAGTCCATATGATAATAAATTTGCTTCGCTAAATTCGGCTGTTTGGTCAGGTGGCTCCTTTGTTTATATTCCAAAAGGAGTAAAATTACCGATGCCTTTGCAGGCATATTTCAGGATTAATGCAGAACGTTTTGGTCAATTCGAGAGAACTTTAATAATTGCCGAGGAAGGAAGCTTCGTTCATTACATTGAAGGTTGTACTGCGCCTATTTATACGACGGCTTCGCTTCATGCAGCGGTTGTGGAAATTTTTGTTAAACGTGGAGCCAGAGTCCGTTATACTACTGTTCAAAATTGGAGTCACAATATTTACAATTTAGTAACAAAGAGAGCTACTGTTGATGAAGAAGGAATAATGGAATGGGTTGATTGTAATATAGGTAGCGGGGTAACAATGAAATACCCAAGTGTTATTTTAAAAGGAAAAAAATCACACGGAGAAGTCCTATCAATTGCTTATGCGGCCAAAGGACAACATCAGGATGCTGGAGCAAAAATGTATCATCTAGCACCGGACACCTCTTCCAGAATAATTTCTAAATCTATTTCAAAGGATGGAGGACGAACTTCATATAGAGGATTAGTATCAGTATCGCTGGGTGCAAAAAATTCTAAAGTATACGTTTCATGTGACGCTTTAATCATGGATGAGGAATCTCGTTCAGATACCTATCCTTATATGAGGATTAGCGAAAAAGACTGTGAAGTTCAGCATGAAGCGACCGTTGAAAAATTAGGTGAAGAAAAATTATTTTATTTAACATCTCGGGGAATTAACAAATCGGAGGCAGAAACTTTGTTGGTTAATGGTTTTATTGAGCCGGTTGTGAAAGAAATTCCGTTGGAATATTCAATTGAGCTTAACAGGTTGATTAGAATGGAGATGAGCGGGAGTGTAGGATAATTTTTACTTATGAACTTTATAAACTTAAACAAAACCGGAGAAAAAAAATTAGTTTTTAACAAGTCCGGTGATTATACTGTCTTTTTTCATAATCTTTCTGGTGAGTTTGACTTTAATATAAAAGCGAGTGGAGTTAACTTGGATATTTTAGGTTTATTTGTTGGCAAAAAATCTGATAATTTTGAATTAAAAACCAATCAGTATCATATTGCTCCAGGTTCGACCTCAAATCTTTTGATAAAAGGTGTGTTTGACGAGCATTCTAAATTTATTTATCAGGGATTAATAAAAATCGAGAAATCTGGACAGAAATCCCATGCTTATCAAAAAAATAAAAATTTAATTTTATCTCCGGATGTTTACGTTGATTCACGGCCATTTTTGGAAATTTTAGCCAATGATGTTTTTTGTACCCACGGATCAACAACCGGAAAAATAAACGAAGAGTCGTTGTTTTATTTAAAAAGTCGTGGACTCAATCAAAAAATAGCTGAGAAACTTTATGTTTCAGGCTTTATACAGGAAATTATTGATAAAATTAAGCCTTATAGCCAATCGATTCTGACCTCCGAGGTCAGAAATAACTTGGCCAAATAATATGATTGATTTTTTAAATATAAAAAAAAATTTCCCAATTTTTCAGAAACAACCAGATCTTGTTTATCTTGATTCAACAGCTACTTCTTTAAAACCAAAAATAGTAATTAACAAAATAAAAGAATACTATGAAGAATATTCAGCCAATGTTTTTCGTGGTATTTATCCGATGTCTGAAAAAGCTACAATAGAATTTGAAGAAACAAGAGAAATTGTTTCTAAATTTATCAATGCAAATAAATCTGAAGAAATTGTTTTTACCAGAAATGCGACTGAATCTTTAAATTTACTTGCCTATTCATTAGGCAGAAAAATAGTTGAACCTGGGGACGAAATTGTCACAACTATAATGGAACATCATTCGAACTTTGTTCCTTGGCAAGTATTAGCTGGTGAAGTTGGGGCAATATTTAAAGTTATTGATATCGATGAAGAAGGATATTTAGAATTCAGAATTCAGAATTCAGAATTGTTAAAACAAATAATAACTAAAAAAACTAAAATTCTTGCCTTAACCTATGTTTCGAATATGTTGGGGACGATTAATCCGATTAAAGAAATAATTAGTGAGTTCAAAAGAATTAATCCGAAAATTATTGTCATCGTTGATGCAGCGCAGGCAGTGCCTCATTTGAAAATTGATGTTCATGATTTAGGAGCTGACTTCATAGTCTTTTCTTCCCATAAAATGTTGGGGCCAACGGCGGTAGGAGTACTTTGGGGAAAAGAAAGACTACTTAAAGAAATGTATCCTTTTATGTATGGTGGAGATATGATAGACGAGGTTTATATTGATAGAACAACTTATAAAAACCCGCCTCATAAATTTGAAGCAGGTACACCGGCAATTGGTGAAATAATTGCTTTGAAAGAAGCAGTAAAATTTTTGGACAAAATCGGCATGGATAATATTCAAATACATGAGAAAAAAATAACAGATTTTGCAATTAATCGATTAACCAATACATTTGGTCAGTCAATCAAAATATACGGACCAAAAAATATTGAGGATCGCGGGGGAATTATGTCTTTCACTTTTGATAAATTTCATCCCCATGACATAGCCCAAATTTTAGCGGATGATGGAATTTGCGTTCGGGCCGGTCACCACTGCGCAATGCCTCTGCACACACGTTTAAACGTTCCAGCAACAGTCAGGGCGAGCTTCTACTTATATAATGATGAAAGAGATGTTAATAAGTTGATTGAGGGATTAAAGAAAGTAAAAGAAATATTAAAATGAACATTTATCAGGACATAATCCTTGACCATTATCATCATCCCCATAATTTTGGTAATCTAAACAAGTTTAGTAAATCTATACAGGTAAGTAATCCATTGTGTGGTGACAAAATTGGAATGACGGTAAATTTTGAAAAAAACGAAATAAAGGAAATTAAATTTCAAGGAGAGGGCTGTGTGATTTCTACCGCATCTGCTTCAATGTTAACTGATTATGCTAAAGATAAATCAAAACATGAATTGAAAAAGCTTGATTCTAAGTTTATTATTAAGATGCTGGGAATAGATTTAGGATTAAACAGAATCAAATGCGCAGTCTTGCCGTTGGAAGCTTTGCATAAGCTGTTATAAAAATTATAAATTTTAAAGATTATATGGATAAAATAAAAGATGAGAAGAATCCTTCTGGTCCGATTACGTTAAAATCCGGTTATAAAATTTGGGTGGATCGGGATTTATGCATTGGAGCGGCTACCTGCATCGCCGTTTCTCCCAAGGCCTATGTCTTGGATAAAGAAGCTAAAGCTGTGATCTTAGATACAATTGACGAAGATACAATTGAAAATATAATTGAATCGGCAAAGGCGTGTCCTGTGGCCGCTATTATTATTGAAGATGAGAAGGGAAATCGAGTATTCCCGAAGTAAAAACTAGTTTAATCATTTATTTTTTTAATGATCATAAATTTCTAATAAAATTATTAATTTGTTAATTTAAAATTATGAAAAAGTTTTTTCAAGATAATTTGAAGGCAGGATTATTATTTAGTCTTATAGGAATTTTTTTAATGATATTTAAATTTGGATTGTTAGGAATTGTATTTTCAGTTTTTGGATTCATAAAAAGCAGAAAAGCAATAAAAGAAGGTAAGCAATTAGGAATTATTGGTGGAATCTTAAGTTTTGTAGGTATAGCTTATTTTCTATTGATAGTATTTATTCTTGGATATGTTTTAACTAAACGTTAATATATCTTTATTTAAAAAAAATATTTATGAAATTAGAATGGAGTTTAAATAAAATATTTAGAATCATTCCTTTATTTGGTTATTCAACAATTTTTTTACTCTCATTTTATTTAACAGTTATATCTTTATTACGAATTTTTACACATAGACTTTATCTTGAAATAATTAAAATTGATGTTTTTGTATTTTTATTATATTTTTCTTTCTCAATTTTTTTATTATTTCTAACATTGGCTATTTATAAAAAGAAAAAATGGGCTTATAAAATTAGTATTATCCTTACCGTATTTTCTCTATATGATTTATTTTCAAAAACGGAATATCTAATATTAAATTTAATAATTCTTGCATCTGGTATTATATTAATAATTTATCGCAAAGATTTTTATAATTAAAAGTTATGTTTCTAAAATTTTTATGATAACTCAAAAAAAATTCTCTCGATTAATACTAATAGTAGGAATAATTGGTATATTAATAATCGGTGGCTCATTTTTTTTCAGTAATAATAAGAATAATTTTTTTCAAAACATTACTCTTAATAACCCAAATCAGTTAAAGACTTATAAAAATGAATCTTTTGGTTATGAATTCCAGTACGATAGAAACTCAAAAGTTTATTATGAAGTTAAGAATGGACATATATTTATTGATGAAGTCGATAGGGGTCTTGATAGGGATCCTATTGAAGAAAAAAAAGGAGTGATAGTAAGACTATCTAATGATAATCTTTGGGTAACCAAAAAAGGTCGGAAGCTGGACGATACTCATTATTTCCTTTTAGAAATAGGAGAAAAATGCGTAAGTTATAATAATGTCAATCTAACCTATAAAGTTATTAATGGATTAACTTTTCAATATTATGAAGTAAAAAATGAAATTGAAGGTAAAGGTATTGTTAGGGTTGCTTGTCTAACACAAAATGGTAGAAGTTGGAGTCTAGTTAATCAAACTTATTTTGAAGAAAATTTTGAAAAAACAGGCAAATTGTTTAATCAGATACTTTCATCTTTCAAATTAACCATTTTTTAAATATTTCTAGAAAGTTAAAAAAGTTAAATTAGTAGTTATAATAGATTTAAAATATACTGAGGATAATATAGATGCTTATTAAAATACTTTGGTTCTAGATTAGAATAGCATTAGCTATACTAGTAATAATAATTGTTTTTTAATAAACCACATCGTGTTTTTCTATTTTAAATAATCAAAAGCTTTATGAAATAATATATTTTTTATCTAATTCTAAAAATAATGA
>Ga0210058_1001257_pt1 | contig 22631 bp, 19 predicted proteins | sample CryGeymeta201511_FD_183979 | JGI IMG/M metagenome (GOLD analysis project Ga0210058, IMG submission 183979) | Groundwater microbial communities from Crystal Geyser aquifers in Utah, USA - Crystal Geyser metaG 2015-11 (SPAdes) (version 2) | ecosystem: Environmental > Aquatic > Deep subsurface >...
GGGGAAGATCCTCTGTATGTAGCGCGTAGATTGGTACGTTTTGCTTCTGAAGACATTGGTATTGCCAATTCTTTTGCTCTCCCACAAGCCGTGTCAGCTTTTCAGGCGTGTCAGATGCTCGGTATGCCAGAATGTGAAGTCCATCTTGCCCAAGCGGTGGTGTATCTCGCCTTGTCGAAGAAATCCAATGCACTGTATACCGCATATAACCAGGTGAAAGAAGATGTGAGAAATTTCCCGAATGAACCGGTGCCGATGCACCTGCGCAACGCTCCCACCAAACTGATGAAAGAAATCGGATATGGGAAAGCATATAAATATACACCAGATTTCAAGGACAAAGCATCAGCCAAGCAAGAATATCTTCCCGAAAAACTGCGCGGGAAGAAATATCTCCATCTTTCATAACATTTTTCCTGTCACCAGTCTTGACAAACATTTGCTTCTTTCCCTCGGGGGGGGGTATAATGGATATGAAATTAAAAATAAACAAATAGAAAAAAGTATGCATATCTTTTTTAAATCTTTGTTTGTAGTGATAGTATTCCTCACTCTGTCACTCAATGCTTCTGCACAAACTGACAATACTCAATCATACCGTTTTACGGACACCTCTCAATTTACGAAAGAGCAGCTGATAGAGTTCAATAAATTGAATCCTGAACAACAAAATAATCTTCTTTATCCACCGAAACCATCATATCCAGAGAGTACAATAGATTGCCAAGAATACCTCTCATTTGGAGGGATTTCTATTGATATTTCTCCGACAGAACACAATGCTTTTCCTGGGAGCGAACTTATGTTCTCTGGTACAGTAATCAACCCATTTGATTATCCAGTTGTTGAAGGACAAATATTTGCCAAGATTTTTTATAACAATGACAAAAGTGTCAAAGATGAACATTTGAATGCTCATCGTCTTGTAGATCAGTTTATCGCAGTAGATAATATTACGCTGAAGGCTAATGAACAGAAACCTATAACCTTTCGTTGGCAGGTGCCCGAGTTTGCGCAAAGCGGAAACTATGAAGTGGTATTTTATTATTCTTCCGCTCACCGTTATAGCTTGACAGGGCTCACTTTTACGAATGATATTACCGGGAACAAAGTGACTTTTCATATAGAAAACAACGATAATAAACCACGTGTACACTTCGATGAAGATGCAGTGAAACTGAATGACAAAAACTTTTTCTTCGCTCAACCGATTCCGACCTTTACTAAGGATGAAAAAGTTACCGCCTTTATGTCTCTTGTCAACCCACGAGATACAGCTGCTTCTGTGGAAGTATCTTACAAGCTTTACTCATGGGATGCTCTTTCTGCTGATAATTTCAAGACGGGTGAAACAGTACAAATAGAATTACAACCAAATGAAATCAGATCTTTTTCGTTTGATGTTCCTACTATAGATAATGCCGTATCATATTTCGTAGTAGAAATGAAAGATCAGAATGTCAAATCAATTCTTGATATTCGCTTCGGCAGAGACGGAATAGAAGAGACACATAACAATAAGCTTGGTGTTGCGACGTACCCACTCAAAGCAAACACAGTCAGCACTCTTTTTGCCTGTGCTCATTCAGCAGGAGAAAATAATGTAAAAGAGAGCGTCCTTACTATTACCCTCAAAGACTCTGATCAGAATGTTCTTCATTCCTACACCTATTCAAATGGTATTACAAGTAGTGTCCTCGGCTTCAAAGATAGTTTCGTACTCGCGAAAGATTTGTATGATTTTACTCTTACTTCGAGTGTCACTCAAGCAGAAGGGAAACCCACGGAAGTAATCACTCTGCATTATAATTGTAATGAAATAGACCCGAGTCTTTGTCTAAAGAAGAATTACCTTCTTCTTATTGCTTTTTCTTTTTCGGGGATAGTGATGCTTGCCGGTGTCGTTTTCTTCTTCATCCGAAGAAGAAATATGAAGAGGAAGAATGTGATTAATACCAATGATACGATATAACTTTATGAAATATTTACATCTTTTGATTTTTATTCTCTTCGTATCTCTTATTGGTGTTGCTATAAACCCTGCAACAACTTTGGCTTCGAAGACGAGCGGAAGTATTAGCGTTCCTGAATATTCTAAAAGAACACATTGTTTCTTTTATACATTGAATGGTAGTTTCTTTCAAAGAGCATCATTGTTCAAGAATGGGGTAGAGATAACTGATGGTGCCAGTGTTGCTAGTGGAGATATCTTAAGTCTAGCACCTCTATTTAATGATAATGATGTCCAATGGTTTGTATCTGGAGGTATATTGGATTCACCATATGGACATTGGGTGTCTGGTGCTGGTCTTGGAGGTGTTGATTATTGGAGAACTGCCTGTAATGGTTATAATGATCGGATATACCTTGGTTTATCACTTGCTCCAACTACTCCAAGTTATACTTTTAATGGTCCTTGTGTACAGAGTGGATCAACATGTAAGGTAAATGGTGGTGGAACAATAGTTGCGACTATCAGTTTTCCTACAACTCCATATAGCTATTATCAGGGTTATCAAAATGTAGGAGATAGCTTTGCTTTTACTGGTATAGTGGACGGCGATGTTTCTATTGTTTCTGCTGGTTCTACCTCTAGTGCAAATATTGCTTTCTCTGTTACTGCAGTTGCTCCCATTACATTCCCAACAGCCACCATTACTGCTTCTCCATCTACTATTACGCAAGGAGGAAGTTCCACACTGACAGTCACAGGAAACAATGGAGCTACAGGGTGTTGGCTCTCAGGTGGAGGCCTCTCTCAGTGGATAAGTCCATCAAGTGGAACAAAATTTGTTACCCTAGCTTATACAACAAGCTACAGTACGTACTGCTGGAATGGTTCAGGTAATCATGGACCATCAGTATCAGCAACGGTGATGGTGAATACTCCGGCTGTCCCAACAGCCACCATTACTGCTTCTCCATCTACTATTACGCAAGGAGGAAGTTCCACACTGACAGTCACCGGAAACAATGGAGCTACAGGGTGTTGGCTCTCAGGTGGAGGCCTCTCTCAGTGGATAAGTCCATCAAGTGGAACAAAATTTGTTACCCTAGCTTATACAACAAGCTACAGTACGTACTGCTGGAATGGTTCAGGTAATGGACTATCAGTATCAGCAACGGTGATGGTGAATACTCCGGCTGTCCCAACAGCCACCATTACTGCTTCTCCATCTACTATTACGCAAGGAGGAAGTTCCACACTGACAGTCACAGGAAACAATGGAGCTACGGGATGCTGGCTCTCAGGTGGAGGCCTCTCTCAGTGGATAAGTCCATCAAGTGGAACAAAATTTGTTACCCCAGCTTCTACAACAAGCTACAGTACGTACTGCTGGAATGTTTCAGGTAATCATGGACCATCAGTATCAGCAACGGTGATGGTGAATATTCCGACTCCCACCGTTGATTTGAAAATCAACAATAAAGATGATCTCCTCTCAGAAGATACTACTCTAGGCACACCTTTGAGCATAACTTGGACATCTACAAATACTCTGTCGTGTACTGCTAAGCAAGGGTATGGGTTTAATGATCCTATTGGTACAAACTCAGGTACTCCTATCATTACTCAGGCTGTATTTTCAACTTCTCCGTATAAGATAGAATGTACAGGATTAGATAGAACAAAAGTATCTGATGAAGTCTCTGTTACACTGGTGTGTGCCATACCATGTAATACAAATTGGTCTGCTTGTTCCAAAGCATGTGGCACAGGCGTACAATCTCGCACGTGTACTTCAAGTACGTGTGATTCTTATACCGAAAGACAATCTTGCAACACTAATGCTTGTAATCAGTCAAGTTGGAGAGAAGTAGCTCCAGAGTGGTAAGATACTCTACACGAGGCAAAAGAAGAAAAGTGGTGAATAGGTCACTTACTGAATAAAACAGCGACTACTGAGAGAATCGGTAATCAAGGAAATTTTCCTCGGTTACTGATTTTTTATTTTCATCAAAAAAATGATATACTGGAATACTTATCATTTACATATTTTCTATGCAATTTCTTTTTACAAAAAATTTTCCTGAGACAGTCACTCGTGTTCATCTTGTCGATACGGAGGTTGATGAGGTGGTGCGAGAAGGAAGCACGAAGAATCTTTCTTTTGGTATTGGTGTTCGTGAGAAAATGACCAGACGGAAATTGATGCTTTTGGTGAGACGAGTGATGATGTCTGTCAAGGAACATCAGGTCAAGGAATGTGCTCTATACTGGGAAGAATGGCAGTTCCAACATCTTATGATTGATGAATCAGAAATGGCAGAAATATTTGCTACGAATGCCCTTATGACAGATTTCTCTTTTGATATATTCAAAACAAAACCGAAAGATGGTTTTCGGAAAGTAGAGAAAATATTTTTTGCGAGTGCTGTTCAATCACGAATATCCAAGGGGCTGAAAAAAGGTATCATCATCGGTGAAGAAGTGAATCGGTCACGCCATATTGCCACGATGCCTGGAGAGGAAATGACTCCGTCGCTTCTCGCTTCGCATGCGAAGCAGTCCATCAAAGGTTTACCGATCAAACTTTCCGTCTTAGGTGAGAAAGAAATGAAGAAACTGAAGATGGGTGGTATTATCGGAGTTGGTGAGGGTTCAAGAGAGAAATCATGTTTCATAGTACTCGAATATTTTGGAACGGATAAGAAACAGGCTCCCATAGTACTCGTAGGCAAGGGTGTGACGTTTGATACAGGCGGTATCAATCTCAAACCGAGTGATAGTATTTTCGGAATGAATATGGATATGTCTGGTGGGGCATCGGTTATTCACGCGCTCACTTCAGCGGTACGACTCAAAATGAAGAAGAATATTGTGGCACTGATTCCAGCCGTGGAAAATATGGCATCAGGATCGAGTTATCGCCCTGGAGATATTCTACGTTCGATGTCAGGGAAAACGATCGAAGTTTTGAATACAGATGCCGAAGGAAGAATCATTCTGGCTGATGCGCTCATTTATGCAAAGAAATACAGACCATCACTCGTGGTGGATGTAGCGACACTCACTGGTGCTGCGCTCGTGGCACTCGGTGAACGTGCGTCTGCACTGTTCACACAGGATGAAAAACTCGAAACACTTTTCAGACATCTCGGTGAAGAAAGCGGAGACTATGTTTGGCCACTCCCACTTTGGGATGATTATGATGATGAAGTGAAGGGGACGTTTGGTGATGTCGCCAATCTTGGCAAGACGCGCTGGGGAGGCGCGATAACCGCAGCTATTTTTCTCAAGCAATTTGTTGACAAAGCTTATCCATGGGTGCATCTCGATATTGCGCCTCGTATGACGACGCTTCCTGATGAATTCCTTGCCAAGGGTTCGGCTGGCGCACCAGTGCGTCTTCTTGTAAAACTTCTTGAAAAATTCTGATTATGATAATAATGAAATAAACAGATTTTTCTCCATTGCATAAGTATACTGAGAAACGGCTTGAAAAGGCTGTTTTTTTGGTGCATAACTTTTGTGTTGACGTATGATATGAAGTGGCGTAAAATGGGGACGTGTGAAATAAAAGTGGGTTGAAGTGGGGAATTTAAGAAAAAACTATGTTCATCGGAGAATACTCACATACCATAGATCCAAAAAAACGCCTCGCGCTTCCTTCGAAGTTTCGCTTAGAACTTGGAAGTAAAGTTATTGTGACACGTGGACTTGATAATTGTTTGTTTGTATACCCGATGAAAGTATGGGAAGAGCTCGCGACGAAACTTGGGACACTGCCAGTCGGTGAAGCAGGAACACGAAGTTTCATTCGCGTTATGCTGGCTGGAGCAACCGATGTGGAACTCGATAGTCAGGGACGAATTCTTCTTCCAGAATATTTGAAAAATGATGGTGATCTGAAAAAAGATGTAACGATTGTTGGTCTTTTCAATAGGCTTGAAATTTGGGATACCGTGAAATGGAATAAATACAAGAGTCAGGCTGAGAAGAATACTGGAAAGATCGCAGAAGATTTGGGTAAGCTTGGAATCTACTAGAATAAATTTTTAATTTCTAATTTTCAATTTTTAAACAATGATATAATGTTTTAATTTTCAAATGTCCTCATTGAATTAGAGATGTATTTGAAAATTCTGTCATTAGAAATTCATTAGAAATTAAGAATTGAAAATTGAAAATTGAAAATTATCGAACGTATGACTAAACATATTCCAGTATTGCTTGAAGAGACTATAGGGGGTTTGTACCTTAAGAAAGGAGATATCGTCGTTGATGCAACATTTGGTGGTGGCGGATATACCAAAGAAATACTGAAACGTGTTCTGCCAGGAGGGAAAGTCATCGCTATCGATACCGACCTCTCTGCCCTGACGTCTTTCACAGAAAGGGCCAAGGAAGATGCTTTTCTTTCTTCGGTACTGAAGCAAGAAGCATTAGTACTCGTACAGAGCAATTATTCGGCACTCGAGTCGATATTAGAGGAGCGAGGAATAGAAACGATCGATGCCTTGGTTGCTGATCTCGGGTTTTCTTCTGATCAGATAGAGGCAGGAGAGAGAGGACTGAGTTTTCTTCTTCGTGGTCCACTCGATATGAGACTCAATCGTGAAGTTGGAATTACTGCAGGAGAGATAGTAAACACCTTCTCTCTTGAAGCCCTCGAAAAAATCTTGCGAGATCTCGGAGATGAAAGTGAATACTGGCGTATAGCTCAATCTATCGTAAAAACAAGAGAAGAAAAGTCTTTTACGACAACAGATGAATTACGAGAGATGATCGAAAGAGTATATCCCAAAAGCAAACGGTATAAGATGAAAATCCACCCAGCCACAAAAACGTTCCAAGCTCTCCGTATAGCAGTCAATGAAGAAGAAAAACATCTGGGTGATTTTCTGAAGCAAGCAAAGAATCGGCTGAGAAAGGGAGGGAAGATAGCTATAGTAACGTTTCATTCTGGAGAGGATAAGAAGGTGAAACAGTTTTGGAAGGAAGAAGCCGAAGGGTGTATTTGTCCACCGGGTTTCCCAATTTGCAAATGTGGTAATAAGCCGAAAGTGAAGATACTCACGAAGAAGCCTATCATTCCTACAGCAGAAGAAATACAAAACAACCCAAGAGCGCGCAGTGCAAAACTTCGAATCGTAGAAAAAATCTAGAGAATCGAAAAAAACAAAAAAATATGCGTATATATTGTCAAAAAGATAACACCAGGGGGAGTATATGGAGCGCAGAATTACCCGGTTCTGTACATATGTTCATTCTCAGTGTTTTGATGGTTGTGTTTGTTGCTGGTGGAGGATATCTCTATTCAGTCAATAGGAATGCTGTGCAAGGATACCATTTGCGAACACTGGAGAAAGAGATGAGTATGCTCAAACAGCAGAATGCGGAACTGCGGATTGCGGAGATGGATCTTCAGTCTCTGGGTCGTATCGAAACAGAGGAAGAGACACTTCGTATGCAGAAAATTGATGATGCGGTTTATATCGAAGAATATAAGAATGATGATTCTCGCTTAAGTCGACCGGTGGCCCTGAAATAGTACAATGAAACTTTTTCTGGACATTTGCAGACAGGATAGAGAATGAAAATATTATGCAACATCCAGGAAGATTTCAATCATCACGCAGGGACACAAAGAAAACTTTTTCCTTTGGAATGAGTCGTGTGAAAGTACTCTTTTTTGTTATTTTTTTCATGAGCAGTGCTCTCGTGATACGTCTTTATTTCATCCAAGTGATGGGTCATGAGAAGTGGTCTGCGCTGGCTGAAAATCAGCATACTATTTCACAGGAACTCTCAGCAAATAGAGGGGAAATATATATTCACGATGGAAACGGGAGGTATCCTCTCGGAGTAAACCGTGAATATCAGATGGTGTATGCTTCGCCTAAGGATATCATTGAGAAAGATCGTTCTGCTATTGAGTTATCTCGTGTTTTAGGTGTTGAAGCTGGCATACTTCGAGGAAAATTTGATATTCCCGATGATCCGTTTGAGGTTATTAAGAAACGTTTGAATGACAATGAAGTAGACGAAGTGAAGGCACTGCATCTCAAAGGAATCGGACTCATTCCTGAAAAATATCGATATTATCCCGGAGGTAATATCGCTTCTCAAGTCATCGGATTTACCAGTGTGAAGAATGAAAAAGAGCAGGGTATGTATGGTATTGAAGCATCACAGGATGCACTTCTTCGTGGTGAAACAGGGACGGTGTCACAAGAAAGAGATGCGTCAGGGAGATGGCTTCCTTTGTCGGATCGAGAAGTGACGCCATCACAAGATGGGAAGAGTTTACTTCTGACGATTGACCGTGTCATTCAATATGAAACAGAGAAGCTCTTGAAAGAGTCAGTAGAACTCTATGCAGCAGATAGTGCCACAGCCGTTGTGATGGATCCAAAGACAGGAAGTATTTTGTCTATGGCCTCATTTCCTCAGTTCGATCCGAATGCCTATTCTCAAGTAGAGGATTTTTCGCTTTTTATGAATAAAGCGGTGAGTGCATCGTATGAGCCTGGTTCAATAATGAAACCCATTACGATGGCAATGGGTATCGAAGAAGGAAAGGTGTCACCCGGAACAGAATTTACTGATCCTGGTTCTGTCACTGAGTCAGGTTATACTATTCATAATTCAGAAAATAAATCATACGGAAGAAGTACAATGACGAAGGTACTTGAGCAATCTATCAATACGGGAGTAATTTTTGTTGAGAAACTTGTTGGAAATCAGAAGTTCGCAGAGTATCTGAGTGATTTTGGTTTTGGAGAGAAAACAGGTATAGAACTTCCAGCGGAACTTTCTGGTAATATAAATAACTTGAAAAATATAAAAGCCACACTTAGCTTCTTCACCGCGTCATTTGGTCAGGGTATTGCAGCAACACCAATACAGATGCTTTCTGCGTATGCTGCTCTCGCCAATGAAGGTAAACTTATGAAGCCACGCATCATTGATCGGATTATTTCTTCTGATGGAGAGGAGGAAGTGAGAGAACCAGAAGTGGTACGTCAAGTGGTGAGCAAACAAACGAGTGAGGCGTTGGGTAAAATGTTACGAAGTGTTGTAGTGAATGGTCACGGGAAAAAAGCCGATGTTCCTGGATATCTCGTGGGAGGGAAGACGGGTACAGCACAGGTAGCCAAGACGGGGAGTAAAGGATACGAAGACGGTATGAGTATCGGATCTTTCGTGGGATATGCACCTATTAATGATCCGAAATTTGTCGTACTAGTGAAACTGGATAATCCCAAAAACGTCGAATGGGCTGAGTCAAGTGCAGCGCCGACATTTGGTAAAATAATGAAATTTCTGCTAGAGTACGCCAAGATTAAACCGACGGAAGATATTGTGATAAAAAAGTAACACCGGTATGATGCAACGAAAAAAGATATTAGAGAAAATACTCCATTTTATGGCAAAGAATGTACTCGCGAAGTACCATCCTTTTGTCATTGGCGTTACTGGATCAGTAGGAAAAAGCTCCACCAAAGAAGCGATAGAACTCGTTGTTTCAAAAATTTTTTCGGTACGTAAAGCGGAAGGGAATTATAATAATGAAATTGGTATTGCTCTGACTATTCTGGGTGAAAAAAGTGGGGGTACTTCTCTTCTCGCGTGGCTCCTTATTGTTCTTAGGTGGTGCTTCCTTATGTTGTTTCGCAGGCAGTATCCTGAGGCATTAGTACTGGAAATGGGTATCGATCGACCGAAGGATATGGATTATTTTTTGAGTTTTATTCCCGTTGATATTGGTGTTGTGACACAGATTTCATCTAGTCATTTGGAATTCTTTGGGACACTGGGAAATATTGCGAAAGAGAAAGGGAAAATGATTCAGTCTCTTCCAGAGAGTGGTTTTGCCATACTCAACTTTGATGATAAATATGTCATTCGTATGCAAGAGAAAACGAAGGCCAAGGTACTGACGTATGGTTTTGGCGAGGGTGCGATGTTTCATATAGATAACCTTCTTTTTCAGCGTGATGTGAAACGCATCGAAGGGCTGAGTTTCAAACTCAATTATGCAGGGAAAACGATTCCGATGCGTCTTCCTCGGGTAGTGGCAAAGCACCATATTGGGGCAGTACTGGGTGCAACAGCTGTTGGTACGGCTCTTAAAATGAATCTTGTAGAGATAGCCGAAGCTCTCGAAAATTTCGAACCACTGCCAGGGCGTATGCGTCTTCTTTCTGGGAAGAATATGATGACACTTCTTGATGATACCTATAATGCCTCTCCTTCGTCTACATTATCAGCACTCGAAACAGTGAAAGATTTGATGGCACCACGAAAAGTGTTCATCTTCGGTGATATGCTTGAGCTTGGAGCAGAGAGCAGGGAACTTCATACAGCACTGGGGGAATATATTATCGCCTCTGGTATACAGATTGTTGTTCTTGTGGGTGTTTACGCGCATTTTCTTTATGAAGAATTACTTACACTCGGTTTTCCTGGAAGACAGCTTCATTGGTTCCCCGATGTATCTATGACAGAAGAGAGAATAGATGAGATTGTGAGAGAGGAGGACCTCATATTAATCAAAGGTTCAAGAGGGATGAGAATGGAGAAAATTACTGAGAGGTTGCTTGGGGATAAGGAGAATACTTCCGATGTGCTGTGTTGTCAGTCTCCTTCGTGGAAAGAGCGCCCTTTTAGAGAACCCGAGGAGTGGCAGGCTTTCAAAAATGATGAGAAGTAAATGGAAGAGGCTCATATAAATACACTTGCACATTTTATGAAAAAAAGTTATAGTAGAAAAGAAGAAAAAATAAATTGATTTCTTCGGTAATGTTTAATCCGTATATCAAGTCTTATGACAGACAATGTGAAGGACAAAGATTTCATCGAGTATGCAGTAAAGATGCTCGTAGATAATCCAGAGGATGTGAAGGTAGAAAGAAAGATCGATGAGATGGGAGTGCTTATAACACTCGATGTCAACCCAAAAGATATGGGTATGGTGATTGGTCGTGAAGGTATGACTGCTAAGGCACTGCGCACGCTCCTCCGTGTCATCGGAGCCCGTAACAATGCTCGCGTCAATTTGAAAATCAACGAACCAGAAGGATCAGAGCGTCCACCTCGTGAACACACTGCTTTCACTACTCCAGTAGCCACTGAAGCACCGAAGCCAGCAGAAGAGAAGAAGACTTTGGATGATGTAATGAATGATATCCAAATCTAATCTTGGGGTGTTTGCTCCGCTTTATCTCCAAACAGAGCATTTCTGTTTGAAATATTTGTAAGACGCAGTCGGATCCGTGGATGGGTCCGACTGTTTTTTTGGATAATCTCGGAGAGAGAGCGGGGGGGGTTTTATTTTGGAATAAAAACCGCTATAATAGAAATATGAAGACAGAAAAAACCATATTGGAAGGAGTAGTAATTATTGAACCTGACGTCTTTTCGGATGATCGAGGTTTTTTTATTGAAACATTTCAGGAAGAGCGTTATCAACATATTCTTGGTGCTGATGTGCATTTTGTACAAGACAATCTCTCGTCTTCTCAAAAAGGAGTGCTTCGAGGACTGCATTATCAGGCCCCGCCGTTCGGTCAGGCAAAACTCGTTCAGGTAGTGAAGGGAAGAGTGCTTGATGTGGCTGTGGATATTCGCTTCGGATCGCCGACATTCGGACAATTTGTCATGGTAGAACTTTCGGGAGAAAATCATAAGCAATTTTTTATTCCTGAGGGTTTCGCTCATGGATTTATTGCGCTCGAAAATGATACGCTTTTTCAATACAAATGTACCAATGTGTATTCCAAAGCACACGAGCGAGGAATTATCTGGAATGATAAAGCAATTGGTATAGAGTGGGGTATAAAGCATCCTCTTGTTTCAGGGAAAGATAATGAGCACCCACTACTGAAAAATATTTCGGACTATTTTTAACACACTAAATTTTCTTTTTAATATATTTTATGAAAATACTGGTTACCGGAGGAGCTGGATTTATAGGGAGTAATTTTGTCCATCATATTTTGGATACCTATCCTAATTATGAAGTCATCAATCTTGATGCATTGACGTATGCGGGCAATTTGGAAAATCTGAAAGAATACGAGAATGATAAACGGTATCGCTTTGTAAAGGGGAGTATTACAGATAAGGAGATGGTTGATGCATTGGTAGCAGAATCAGATATTGTAGTACATTTTGCCGCGGAATCACATGTGGATCGCTCTATCTCTGGACCTGATGTTTTTATCAATACCAATGTTATCGGTACATTTGTGCTTCTTGAATCAGCCCGTAAGCATAACAAGCGGTTTCACCATGTTTCGACTGATGAAGTGTTTGGTGCACTTGGGCCAGATGACGAAGCTTTCAATGAGAATACAAAATATGATCCGCGGAGTCCCTATAGTGCGAGTAAGGCTTCTTCTGATCATCTTGTTCGCTCCTATTTTCATACGTATTACCTGCCAATAACCATTTCCAATTGTTCGAATAATTATGGGCCCTATCATTTCCCAGAAAAACTCATTCCATTGGTAATTACGAACCTCCTAGAAGGCAAAAAAGTACCAGTGTATGGTGACGGACTCCAAGTACGCGACTGGCTCTATGTGGAGGACCATTGTCGAGCTATTGATTTGATTATTCATAAAGGAACGTTGGGCGAGACGTATTGTATCGGAGGAGCGAGTGAGCGCGAGAATATCTGGATTGTAAAAAAAATTATCGAGCTTCTTGGAAAAGATGAGAGCAGTATTGAGTATGTGAAGGACCGAGCTGGTCATGATAGACGGTATGCTATCAATTTTTCCAAAATAAAAAATGAGCTTGGCTTCGAACCAACGGTCAGTCTCGAAGAAGGTCTCAAAAGAACAGTGGAGTGGTTTAAACAAAATGAAGTCTGGTGGAAAAATATTAAATCAGGGTCATATAAGGAATATTATGGAAAACAGTATGGTAAGTAAAGTATTGATTCTTGGAGCAAAAGGGATGCTTGGTCAGGAACTGGTCAGTGTCTTTTCGGATGATGAAAAATATATCGTTGCTGGATGGGATTTCGGAGATATTGATGTGACTGATTTCGTCAAGGCAGAAGAGAAGATCAGAACGTATGCTCCCGATATGCTCATCAATGCTGTTGCCTATAATGCTGTTGATATGTGTGAAGAGAGTGATGAGGAATATCAGAAAGCGATGATACTCAATGCCGAAGTCCCTAGATTTCTTGCACATCTTGCAAAACAAATGAATATTCTTTTTGTGCATTATTCGACGGATTATGTTTTTGATGGTGCTGATGAATCAGGATATCGAGAGGATGCGAAGACAAATCCAATTTCTCGGTATGGTATGAGCAAACAAGCAGGAGAAGAAAATGTGATAAAAGAAGAGGGAAAATATTATATTATTCGTCTCTCAAAACTGTTTGGAAAACCAGCACTGAGTAGTATCGCGAAGAAGAGTTTTTTTAATATTATGCTCACTCTTGGAAAGACGAGAGATGAAATACAGGCCGTTGATGATGAGAAGAGTTGTTTTACGTATGCACCAGATTTAGCACGAGAAACGAAGTCTTTGATAGAAGATACAGCACTTTTCGGCATCTATCATTTACCAAATAGCGGGGATGTCACTTGGTATATGGCTGTGCAGGAGCTCTATACACAAGCCAAAATGAGCGTTATAATACATCCTGTAGGTAGTGAGGCTTTTCCTCGTCCTGCTAAAAGACCACATTATTCGAAGCTTCTCAATACGAAGCGTACGCCGATTCGTTCGTATACCGAAGCCCTCAAAGACTATCTTACTTTTATGGAATAAAATTTCTTGCCATCCGGAATCCTGATGTATAAATTGGAAATGATACTCAAATACTATGATGAAATACAATGTGATCAAAAAACAGGATACGCGCACATACGATGCCTTGCAAGGAGAAATGAAAAGACAGGAAGAAGGATTTGAAATGATCGCCTCAGAAAATTATGTTTCAGAAGCGGTCCTCGAAGCTCTTGGAACGGTTTTTACTAATAAATATTCTGAAGGGTATCCTGGCAGACGTTATTACGGTGGACAAGAATTTACTGATACTATAGAAACATTGGCTATCGATCGTGCCAAGAAACTTTTTGGAGCAGAGCATGCCAATGTACAACCACACGCTGGGGCACCTGCCAATCTTGCAGCATACTCTGCTATTCTCAAACCAGGGGATACGATTTTAGGAATGGATCTTTCTCACGGTGGACATCTGACACACGGGCATCCTCTGACATTGCCTGCACAGATATATAGGTTTGTTGGATACAAAACAGAAGCAGACGGAACGATTGATTATAAAAAACTCGAGGCGCTGGCGAAAGCAGAAAAACCGAAGCTTATTTTGGCTGGCTTTTCTTCGTATACCAGACAGCTTGATTATGAGAAAATTACGGCGATTGCCAAAAAAGTAGGTGCCTATTCGATGATGGATATGGCACACATCGCTGGTCTTGTAGCAGGTAAGGTGATACCAAGCCCTGTACCGTATTTTGATATTGTGACCACAACCACACACAAAACGCTTCGTGGTCCTCGTGGTGGACTTATTCTGTGCAAAGCACCACTCGCCAAGGCAGTTGATAGGGCAGTATTTCCTGGCCTCCAGGGTGGACCGCTGATGAATACTATTATGGCCAAAGCGGTGGCTTTCGGAGAAGCACTGAAGCCGGAGTTTAAGAAGTATGCGAAGCAAGTGTTAAAGAATGCCAAGGTACTAGAGAAGGAAATGCGAAAATATGATGCGATGCCACTGTTTGGAGGTACTGACAATCATATGATTATGCTCGACACAGTGAAGAGTTATGGTATTTCAGGAAAAGAAGCAGAGAAACTGCTTGATGCCATTGGTATTACAATAAACAAAAATGTTATTCCAGATGATCCACGTGGGCCGATGGATCCAAGTGGTATTCGTATTGGTGTACCCGCAGTGACCACGCGAGGACTCAGAGAACCAGAGATAAAGATCATCGCACAGTGTATCCACTACGCACTTTCCTCTGGTGGTGATACGGAGGTTATTTCTGGTATCAAAGGAACAGTGAAAAAATTGTGTCATACTTTTCCTATTTATCGCAGAGTTTCTAGTCGTTAATGTATTATGTATATGAAAGGAATTATTCTTGCAGGAGGAACAGGAACGAGATTGTTACCACTCACCGCTGTCACATCCAAACAGCTCTTGCCTGTATATGATCGGCCAATGATCTTCTATCCGCTCAATACCCTCATCGGTGCAGGTATCAAAGATATTCTTATTATCGTAGCGCCAGATCATTCGGGACATTTTCTCAATCTTCTCGGATCAATGTTCCATAAATTTGGTGTGAATATTTCTTTTATTGTACAGAAACAGCCACGTGGTTTGGCAGAAGCCTTTATTTTGGCAGAAGATTTTATCGATGGTGAATCTACGACGCTTATTCTAGGGGATAATATTTTCGAAGATGATTTTACAGAAGCCATACAGTCATTCACATCTGGTGGACGTATTTTTGCCAAACACGTAGCAGATCCAGAACGCTTCGGAGTAGTGGAGTTTAACGACCAGAATGAAGTGATTTCTATTGAGGAGAAACCGACTATGCCCAAGAGCTCCTTTGCTATTCCAGGGATTTACATTTTTGACAAAGAAGTAGTCTCGGCAGCGAAATCCATCAAACCTTCTGAACGCGGTGAACTGGAAATTACTGATGTGCACAAATATTATCTAGAGAAAAAGATGCTCGATGTGAGAGTGATAGAAGGAGCCTATTTCGATACTGGTACGCACGAATCACTTTTTGAAGCCAGTAGTTATGTGAGAGAGCATGATTTTCGGAGTCGTTTCCATCCTATGGTGAATGATGCGATTGCCGAATTCAATGCCGAATTCAAGAAAGCAGTTTCTCTTAAAAAATAATTTTCTCTACATCTATGGACAATACAATGCCACGAAGAATTAAAAAAGCTATTCTTCCTGTTGCTGGTTTTGGAACACGTTTCCTTCCTGCAACCAAAGCACAACCAAAAGAAATGTTGCCAGTAGTAGACAAACCAGTAGTGCAGTATCTTGTGGAAGAGGCTGTGGCATCAGGGATCGAAGAAATTATCTTCGTGACGGGTCGTGGCAAGCGGGCCATTGAAGATCACTTTGATGTTTCATATGAACTCGAAGATACACTCGTAGAGAAGAACAAACAAGATTTACTCGAAGTGGTACAAAAGATAGCAACACTCGCAAAGTTCTCCTATGTACGCCAGCCTATTCCGCTCGGTGATGGACATGCACTTCTTCAGGCAGCTCACCTCGTAGATGATGATGAATCTGTCCTCGTTATTTTTGGTGATTGTATTTACGATAGTAATGTGCCAGCAGCAAAACAGCTCATTGAAGCCTATGAGAAGTATCACACACCAATTATTGGTCTTTCAGAAGTAGCTCTCGAAGACGTATCAAAATTTGGTGTCGTTGCAGGGGATAAACTTGATGAACGAGATTGGAAAATAACGCGCATCGTAGAGAAGCCAAAACCGGAAGATTCTCCGAGTAGATCAGTTGCAGTGGGGAAATATATTATTACCAATGAAGTATTCAAAACATTGGCAGGTATGGAATCGGGGAAATCAGGTGAAATTCGTTTGGCGGATGCATTTGATTTGATGCTCGGGAAGAACCTCCCTATATACGGTCGCACCCTCGAAGGTGAATGGCTTGATACTGGAGATAAGTTTAATTTTCTCAAAACGACCGTACATTTTGGATTGAAACATCCAGAGATAGGAGAAAAATTTCGCGAGTATCTGAAAAATTATTCACTCTAAGTTGAATATATGTATTGGATTTATCTCCTCATTTTTATTATTACTGTTTTTGTTCCTCAGATTATTCGTGAGGGGAATGCTTTTTTTCGAGAAGAAGATGTTGAATCACTCATCATACTTTGTTTTGGTGTTTTCGCTTTCGTCCTTTATTTGGCGAAAGAGAAGGAATTACTGAAAGTTTTTCGGGAAAAACTTCATCTTCAGAGAAAAACCAATGACATCACGAAAGATCTATCGGATTCGTATTCGTATATCGGTGGTATGAATCGGAAGTTTGATATTGTGAAGAACCTTATTTTCCATCTTCCTGAAGTGCAGTCTCAGATTACCTCAAAAAATCATATTAGTATTTATGATCCTATTTTGCAAGCGGTGAAGGTGCTCGCCAAAGAAGAAGCGGTCGCATTGCGTTTTGTGGACGTTAAGAAAAAAGTTATTGTGAAATCTGTAGACGTACCAACGAAGGAATATTTTTCCGGATTTTCAGGAGAGGTACTTTTACGCTCAAAAAAAATATTTTGGGAAGAAGATGAATTTGCTCTTGTGAGGTCCCCAAGGAAAGCAAAAAATATTTCAGCGTTTCTTATTTTCCCAAAGGTGACCAATCAATTGGAAGACGTAGAAATGTTCAAGATTCTCGCTTCGCAATCCTTGCTTCTCTTTGAACTCGATATACAAAAGCAATCTCTCGAAGAGAAATAAATAAAAGTTATTATGCGTATAGGGATTGATGCTCGTTTCTATGGATCGATTGGTAAGGGTCTCGGTCGATATACAGAAAAACTCATTGCACATTTAGAAGAGATTGATACAGAGAATGAGTATTTCATTTTCTTACTTGAAGAGAATTTTTCCGTGTATTGTCCTCGTAATCCTCGCTTCAAAAAAGTGAAGGCGAATTATCGGTGGTACGGATTTCTCGAACAAATCATTTTCCCTCTGGAGCTTCTCTGGTATCGTTTGGATATCGTGCATTTTCCTCATTTCAATATACCTATTTTGTATCCGAAGAAATTCGTTGTTACGATACACGACCTTATCTTGCTCCACTATCCAACGATGCAAAATACGACACGTTCAGAAGTATTTTATACCGTGAAGTTTCTGATGTATCGTTTGGTTATTGCTTGTGCAGTGTATCGTTCCCACTTTGTCGTTACGGTTTCACAATTTACCGCGCAGGATATTGTGGCTCAGTATCCTCACTCGAGAGATAAAGTGAGAGTGATATATGAAGCAACAGACTCTTTTTGTCAATTTCTATCGAAGACAAAAGAGCAGGCATTTTTCACCCGTATGGGTCTTTGGTTAGACAAGAGCAGTGATACGCCAAGAAGTGAAATACATGATATACTGAAACCATATCTGCTGTATGTAGGTAATGCGTATCCGCATAAAAATCTCGATATTTTTCTTCATCTAGCACTGAAGTTCCCTGCGTATACGTTTGTACTCGTAGGTAAAGAGGATTATTTCTATGCTCGCCTCAAAAGAAAAGCGAAGAAAGAAAACATAACGAATATTCTCTTTACAGATTTTGTTGATGACTTCGAGTTAGGGACGCTCTATCGTTTTGCGGTATGTTATATTTTCCCTTCGTTTTATGAAGGATTTGGATTCCCTCCGCTCGAAGCTATGGCGCGAGGTCTCCCAGTACTTTCTTCTTCTTGTGGCTCGCTTCCAGAGATACTCGGTACATCGGCGATGTATTTTGATCCACAGAGTAAGCAATCACTCGAAGACGGATTACAAACGATACTTACTTCATCAGTGCTCCAAGATACGCTCAGAAATGCTGGATATCAACAAGTGGGTAAATATAGCTTCACTCGTATGGCAGAGGAAACGAAAAGAGTGTATGAGCAGACAAAATAAAATGCACATTGCGTATGTCCGAATATAAAAAACGATTATCTGTCTTTTCTGATATAAAGCGTCCTATTCCTCACACGCATCACATTGTTAAATATGAATATCAATTGCCAAGAGAAGAAATGATTTCATCCCCTGATGTATCTTTTGAAGTATTCAAGCCCAAGAAACTGCATCGGAAAGAAACAAAGGCAAAAAAAGGAACAAAATATCTTCTATCGCGGAATTTTTTTTTACTTTCCTGTCTTGTAATAGTGCTTCTTTTTATCGGTTATAGGGGGGCGAAAATGCGAACGCGAGTAGTAGAAGATGGCAATCAAGGCTTTCAAAATATTTCATTGGCGGTTCAGAACATCAAAGCATCCAATTTTGAAGATTCGACGAAGGCATTTCGTGATGCCTATCAATCATTCTCTTCTGGCACAGATAATTTGTTTGTGTGGGGCGGACCACTTCTTAATATCACCAGATTTATTCCAGGTCTTTCGACCATTGCCTCAGGGAAATATGCACTGGAAGCAGGACAACATTTCGCTTTGGCAGGTATACCGCTCACGCATATTGTGGAAGAACTTTCTGTTTCGAAAGATGCCTATGATCAGGGAGAAAAAATTTCTTGGCTCGATTTTCTAGCGAGTATCGACATTCCTCTCACGCAGGCACAAAGTGAACTCGAAGCAGGGGACAATGTGCTCCAGAAAATAAAGATTGATGATGTCCCTGAGGAGAAGAGGGATAAATTTCTTTCAGTGAAAAAAAATCTGCCTTTACTACTTGGTCTTCTGAAAAATTTTGATAATCACGAATTTTTGCTTAAGGAACTGCTAGGAGCCAATGGTCCTCGTAAGTATTTATTCCTCCTTCAAAATAATCAAGAAATGCGTGCAACAGGAGGATTTATTGGAACATACGCTCTGATGGATGTCGAAAATGGAAGAGTCAAACGGTTCTTCGTTGATGGCATTTTCAATCCTGATGGACAACTCAAAGAGAATATTGTCCCACCAAAACCTATTCAAAAAGTCAGCGCTACGTGGAGTTTGCATGATAGCAATTGGTTTCCTGATTTTCCCGCGTCAGCCGAGAAAGCTATTTTTTTCTATGAAAAAACAGGAGGGCCGACGGTGGATGGTGTGATTACCCTTACTCCGACCGTGATGCAGAAACTCCTTCGAGAAACAGGACCGATCGATTTACCAGAGTATGGTTTCACAGTAAACAGTGAGAATTTTGTCACACTTATTCAAGATCAAGTAGAGACGAAGTATGACAAAGAAGAAAATAAGCCCAAAAAAGTCTTGGCAGATTTGACGGTGCTTCTTATTGAAAAAGTATTTGCTTCACAAGACAAGGAAACATTTTACAGGATTGCCAATGCTCTTGTAGAGGGTTTGAATGAGAAACAAATACTCCTCTATATGCGTCACGAAGGCACTGAAGCGCTCATCGACGAAGCTGGTTGGTCAGGGAAAATACTGCCAACATCAAAGGATTATGTTAGTGTCATACATTCAAATATCAATGGCTATAAAACGGACGGCGTGATCGATGAAACGATCAATCATACAGCGGAAATCAGTGAGGATGGATCGATTGTCGATACGCTTTCTATCACGCGTACGCATCATGGAGGGAACACACCGTATGAGTGGTGGAACAAAGTGAATGCAGATTATATGCGGGTGTATGTACCAAAAGGATCAGTGCTTCTTTCGACGCAAGGTGCTACATGGGAGTTTCCATCAGAACCACTTGATTATAAAGCACTCGGTTTCCGTGTTGATGCTGATGTAGCAAAAGAAGAATCATCGATTACTATCGACGAGAAGACTGGCACTCGTATTTCTGTGGATGCTGATAAAACTGTTTTTGGAGCATGGGTATATGTGAGTCCAAAAGAATCGGTAACCGTAGAATATCGCTATAGACTTCCTTTTTCTCTTGATACACGAAAAATGGAGGACGGTGGAGTAGATTCATACACAGTGCTGTATCAGAAACAATCTGGTTCTGTAGGAAGTAACATTGTTTCATCGATTCTTTTCCCGAGGAATATGGAATCGGTTTGGCAAATGAATGGAAATCTGATACCGTATGAACGACAATGGAAGTTTGAGTCACAACTTAAAACAGATGTTTTTTCTGGTATAATTTTCACTCATAAGCAATAAAAAAAGGATCATGATGCATCGCTCTCTCAAAAAAATTTCTGTATGGATGAGTTCGCCAAGTAAGACAGTAGGCGGTGCCGCTCTTTTGATTGCGCTTGCAGGTCTTGCAAGTCGTCTTCTTGGTTTTTTTCGTGATCGCATACTCGCGTCCGAATTTGGTGCTGGCGATATCTTGGATAGTTATTATGCTGCTTTTCGTGTCCCAGACCTCCTCTATAGTTTGATTGTCCTTGGGGCACTCAGTGCTGCGTTTATTCCTGTATTTACCACGTTCCTTGTCGAAGAGAAGAAAGAAGATGCTTTCAAACTTACATCGCATATTCTGTACCTTCTGCTTGTTTTTCTTGGAGGCCTCTCTCTTCTTGGTATTATGTTTGCAGGGACAATCACTCACCTCCTTGTCCCAGGATTCTCTCCTGAGAAGATAACGTTAACGACGAGTTTGACGCGAGTGATGCTCCTTTCTCCGCTTTTCCTTTCGGTGAGTGCTATTTTTGGCGGAGTGCTTGTTTCATTCAAACAATTCGTTGCTTACTCCTTAGCACCAATTGTGTACAATATAGGAATTATTTGTGGAGCACTGTTTCTCGCTCCATGGATAGGTCCTCTCGGTCTTGCTTGGGGAGTGGTTGTGGGATCGTTTTTTCATATGCTCATTCAATACCCGTCGCTCCGGAAAACAGGCTTCCATTTCTCTGCTGATATTAAGCACGTTCTTGCGGATGCGTCCGTGCGTCAAGTGATCCGCCTGATGATACCGCGTACGCTCGGTCTAGCAGTAAGTCAGGTGAGCCTTTTTGCGGTCGCATTTTTTGCATCACTCCTCTCTGCTGGTAGCTTGGCTGTATTTACTTTGGCAAATAATATTCAGAGCGTCCCACTAGGACTGTTTGGTATTGCATTTTCTGTGGCTATTTTTCCAGCGATTTCTTCCCTCGCAGCGAAGAAAAAAGATAACGATTTCTTCGAAATACTTGCAGAGACATCAAGACGTATTCTTTTCTTCGTACTTCCTCTTTCTCTTTTTATGATTATTTTCCGTGCTCAACTTGTTCGTGTTATTCTTGGTGCTGGAAGTTTCGACTGGGAAGACACTATTCTTACCTTTGAGGTACTCAAATTTCTTTCTATAAGTTTGTTTGCACAAAGTTTGATTCCTCTTTTCGCGAGAGCCTTTTTTGCTCTTCAGGATACCAAATCTCCTTTTTATATTGCACTGTTTAGTACTGCTCTTCAAATTGCTCTTATCCCTCTTCTTCTTCCGATATATGGAGTACAAGGACTCGCTATTGCTTTTTCGGCAAGTAGTATCTGCAATCTCCTGCTTCTCTACTGGCTTTTGCGGAAGCGCGTATCATCGTGGAATGATCACATATTTTTCTTCCCACTGATGAAAATTTTCTTTGCTGCGTTTGGAGCATCGATGATTGCACAAGTTTCGAAATATGTTTTCGCTTTGACGATAAGTGAACTGGATACATTTTGGAAAGTGTTATTTCAGCTTTCGACAGGCTTTCTCATCGGCGGAGTGGCGTTCCTTGTGATATGTCACTATTTTGATGTTGATGAGCTCAAGATGGTCAAACGTTTTATTCTTTGTAAAATCCTGCGACGTCCTGAAACAGCGACGCTTGCTGAAGACCATCCAGAGCGAGGTGATTGGTAAAAAAAAGTCTACAGGAGCAGAAAAAGTGTGTTTTTCGTTGTCCTCCATTCTTCTTTGAATAGCAATCCTTCCAATGTTGTAGAGGAAAGTAACCCAAAGAATTTTTTTTCGGTTGCTCCACTTGTCCGAGAAAGCATTCTTTATTCGAAAAATT
>Ga0210058_1001266_pt1 | contig 22539 bp, 29 predicted proteins | sample CryGeymeta201511_FD_183979 | JGI IMG/M metagenome (GOLD analysis project Ga0210058, IMG submission 183979) | Groundwater microbial communities from Crystal Geyser aquifers in Utah, USA - Crystal Geyser metaG 2015-11 (SPAdes) (version 2) | ecosystem: Environmental > Aquatic > Deep subsurface >...
TAAAAGAATTTAAAACCGATGACGGCACCCATAACTCGGGTGATTAAGAAAGCGAGGACGACGAGGACTAAACCCAGTATGCCATAGTTTAGCATGTTCTGGGCTTGCTCGATTTTTCCTTTATCTCCACTAGCGGAAATATAATTGAAACCAGCCAGAATAATGACGATAAAAGCCATGATTCCTGAAATAATGAGAATGTTGAATACCAGCGGATTGATGAGTTTCGAGAGTGTGGCCTCACTCCCACTTTCGAGTACTTTGGCAGGTGCATACCAATCTTCCAGGGGTACGGCGGCAAGAACTGATTTGATAATCATAATATTTATTCTCTTTATGGATTCCCGCTTTCGCGGGAATGACAGTATCTCTAAGTAAGGTGAGAGATATTATCATTTTACAGTAAAATCAGAGACATGGAAACAAAAAAGCTAGGACGGTGGTCTAAAGAGAAATTGATAGAAGTGGCCACAGAAGCAGATTCGAGACTAAGGAAGTATTGGGATGAAGAAATCGCGCCCGGTTTTGGATTTAATATGACTCAAAAAGGGCTAATCAAGAAAATGCTCTTTCATGCCAAAGAACATAATCTGAGGTCGGCAAAAAGGGCCCGAGCAGGATTTGTGATTTGGGGGTATATGTTAGGAAAAGAATCTGGATGGAGTGAGATTGCCACAGCTCGGAGTACCGAGATTCGCAATGACGGGGGGTGGAGTGAGACCCGCCCGCGCGTACACGGCATCTTCGACCTGCCGGACGGGCAGGTTGCCACGTCGAAAATACCTCCTCGCAATGACGGAGGGGAGATGGAGGGGGTGTGGAGGGCGGCAGAGGCGGTGGAGTTAGTTCAGACGGCGTTACTGATGCACGACGATTTCATGGATAGAGACTCGGTAAGAAGAGGAGGTCCTACAACGCAAATATTCCTTGGTGAGGGTGATGACCACTATGGAGAGTCGATGGCAGTTTGTCTTGGGGATGCAGTTTTGTGTTTAGGGTTCGAAAGATTATTGGATTGTGGTTTTGATGAAATCAGAACCAAGAGGGCAATGAAGCAATTTCTTCGAGGAATAACCAACACTGCTTTTGGGCAGGCGTATGACGCCAGCCTTTCAAAATTAGGGGAGATGACTGAAGAGAAAGTGATGAGCCTGCACCGAGCCAAGACAGCGATCTATACTTTCGAAAATCCGCTAATAATAGGAGGAATCTTGTCCGGGCTTTCACCGGAAGTTTTGACAATATTAAGAGAGTATGCGGTAGATGGGGGAATTGCCTTTCAGTTACAAGACGACATCCTCGGTGTATTTGGTGATGAAGAGAAAACAGGAAAATCGGCTAACTCGGATTTGCTACAAGGAAAGGTGACTTTGTTGCTAGTAAAAGTCATGGAATTAGGAACAGAAAAACATAAAGAGAGTTTGATGGAAGTTTGGGGAAAACTGAGGGCGAATAAAAAGGCTATTGACGGGGCGAAAAAGGCGATCCTCGAAAGTGGGGCGTGTAAATATTCGATAGAAGTGGCAAAAAATTATGCCGAGAAAGCGGCCGAAACAGCGTCTAAATTACGAGGGAGAGGATTGAATGATGAGGCAATTGATTATTTGGAAGGGATTGCGAGGTATATGGTGGAAAGGGAGGTCTGAGGTCTCACTTTTTGGTTCGAAGTGCGCAAAATATCGTACTCGACCTCCGTCCCTCGAGTACGAGTGCGGATCCGCTCCGTGCGACATTTTGCTTGCCCTTCTGTACCAAAGTTCGACCTGATATGTTGATGTGGCAAATTGTGAGAGTGTTTGGAAGGATGGGTGTTTTAGGATGGAGTTTATGGAAATACCTAGACACTGGCGGGAACAACCAACAAGGATGAGGTTTGACGGAAGAGAAAAAATATTAAAGGGTTCTGATATGACCATATTTAAATATCCAGGTGGATCGATACCCTTAGTTGGTGATTTTGAGTTGGTTAGGAGCAGATTTGAAAGTAAGGGTTTTAGTCCTGAGGCAACTGATGAAATATTATTTCGCCTTTGGGGTGGAATCCCCGCCGAAGCGGCGATCTCTTTTGGCGAAGTCATCAATAGCTTCCATCAGTTTGTCGGGAGTGAAATCGGGGAATAGAGTAGGGGTGAAGTAAAGCTCTGAGTAAACAGATTGCCAAGGGAGGTATCCTGAAGTCCTTTGTTCTCCTCCGGTGCGGATAATCAGATCAGGGTCTGGTATACCCTCTGTGTCCAGGTGGGATGAAAAAACTTCTTCAGTGATTTGGTCAGCGGGAATTTTGTCGGTAATGATTTTTTTGACAGCCCGAACGATCTCGTCCCGCCCGCCATAATTTAGGGCGAAAGATACGGTTATTTTGTTGTTATTGGCTGATCGGGTAAGCATATCAAGAGATTTTTTGGAAATATCTTCGGGAAAGCGACTCATATCACCCAGAAGATTAAGTTTGGCCCCTCTTTTGATAAACCGAAGAGCAAGGGTTCCAAATGCCAATCTAAATATTTCCAGAATTCCTTTAACTTCTTTCTCCTCACGTTTCCAGTTTTCGGTTGAGAAAGCCCAAAAAGTTACATAAGGTATACCGAGATCGACACATTTCTCGATCAGGGGCTCGATGGTGTGGTTGGCGGCGAATTGATGACCTTTGACAGGATTTAGTCCTCGTGCTCTAGCCCAACGACGGTTGCCATCCATCATGATCGCAATATGTTTGATTGGGGTATCCATCTGGGAAATTATACCAAAATAGATTAAATTAGACTGCCGATACCTAAGAAAGAAAGAACAATTTTGACAACTAGATAGGCCACAAAGGACATAATCAAACCAAGTAGGCTATTGGTAAATCTGGTGGTGGCTCCCGCGACCTTCTTCGGGTCTCCGGAACTCATCATGTATTCCCAGCCAGCTATGATGAGACTGGCAAAGAAAAAAAGTCCGACGATGACGAAAATAAGATTGATGAGATCCTTTGAGAATAAACTGGCTAGATCGGTAAAAGATTTTGCACCAATTGCCGTAGCGGTGTCCTTTTCTAGACCTGAAATATCTACTTTGTCGACTGCCAGTACTAGATTAATTAAGGACATGGTTTATTTTAGACCGGGTAGACCAAGAATGTCGACACCGATAAGCCTTAATAAAAAGACGGAAAGGATAATAAAAATTAATCCGGAAATGGCGGAAGTAATAATTTCTTGACCTTCCTTTAACTTATCAGGGATACCGGCCGAGGTGGTGATGATAAAGACTCCAAAAAGCATGAGAATAAGAGCCAGCCCTCCGCCCAAACCAACCGCGATTTTGATGACCGAAGTGAAAAATGAGTTTGAGCCAGTTTCGACTGAGGTTGAGATACATCCAAGGGCTGTATCCACCATGTTGTCGCCACATATTCCTTGAGGGGTTACAAAGTCTGCATTGATGGTGGCGGGAAAAATAAGAAAACACACAAAAAAAGATGTGATTAGAAGTTGAAAGAGATATTTCATGCACTGTAATTTTATCATGATGGGTTAGAATTAGAGAGATGAAGTGGAGATATTTACTTGTGGCGGTAGTTCTATTGAGCTTTTTGGGTGACCTAAGATTGGCGGTGGCCATTGATTGTTCTGAGGGGAATATCAACAATTTGGCGATTGAACAGCTGGAAATATGTAAAAATGAATCGCAAAAAGAACTGGATATGTCCCTGGCGGCAACAGCGCCTTTGGAAACGGAAATCAAGAAACTGGGAGCCAGGATAGCGGCGCTACAAAAAGGGATCAATACAGCTCTGGCTAAACTAAAAACCACCGAAATTGGAATTAAAGAAAGAAGTGAAAAGGTGTCGACTCAATACCTGGTATTGGCAGTGAAGATAAGGGGGATGTATATCAGGCTCCGATCCGAACCATTATGGGTGAGCTTGCTTTCCAGTAGCAGTATGGGAGAGGCTAGAAGAGAACTAGCCTACAGACAAGAGAGCAACGATAAAGACAAACAAGTAATAGTTAGTTTGGTGCAAGAAATTGGCCAACTGGAAGAAGATAAAAAAACTTTGGAGAAACAAAAGGAACAACTCAGTAAACTGCAGGCGGAACTGGATAAACAAAATCTATTTTTTCAGGCTGAGGTAAAAAAAGCCAAAGCCTATCAGAGCGATTTGTCGGGAAAGATCGCGCAGCTTTCCTCAAAACAACAACAACTTTTGGCAGAAAAATTAGGTAGTTTGAATCTTCCCACTAGCTTGGGAGGTGGAGCGCTAAGTTGTACGGACGATCGGAAGCTCGACCCCGGTTTTTCTAATGCATACGCCTTTTTTACTTATGGCATTCCCCATAGAGTGGGTATGGATCAGTATGGAGCCTATGGAAGAGCAAAGGAAGGGCAAACATATGATCAAATTCTGAAATCATATTTTAATTTTGATGATTATAGAGATGAAGGTAATAGAACAATAAAGGTGAATAACAGTAATGAGATTGGTAAGGGTAGTATCGTTTGGACCGGAAGTTTAGAAGAATATATAAAACGAATATATGAGATTCCCAGTAGTTGGCCCTCTGCCGCCTTGGAGGCTCAAGCAATTGCGGCACGTTCTTATGCTTTGGCAGTGACAAATAATGGTGAACAATCGATTTGTGCTAATCAACATTGTCAGGTTTTTAAAGCTGAGCCAAAAGGAGGCGATTGGGACAGTGCGGTCGGAAGAACTACGGGGAAAGTAATGGTTGTTGATGGTAAGGCGATTACCGCCTGGTATGCTTCGACTGCTGGTGGCTATACTTTTACAAACTCGGATATATGGGGAGGATCGCAAAGATCCTGGACAAAAAGGTTGCGTGATACCCATGGTGATGTTGGTGGGTGGGGAGATTTGCAAAGTAAGGCATATGACAGAGATTCTCCTTGTTTTTATGCCGCACAAGGCTGGAGAACTCAGTACAACAAATCAGCATGGCTAAAGTCTGAAGAAGTGGCTGACATTGTTAATGTGCTTCTGTTGGCACAAAGAGACTCTTCGACGCAAAATCACTTATCTCAAATTGATAAGCCCAATCCTGATGGTACAGATACCTGGGATATGGAGAAAGTAAAATCTGAACTGCGGAACAAGGGTGGAAAATCGTTTAATAGTATTTCAAATGTTAGCGTGTCGGCAGATTTTGGAATTGGGAAAACAGCCAATGTCATGGTTTCAGGTGACGCTGGTTCTCAGACGTTTTCGGCCAATGATTTTATCAACTATTTCAACTTAAGGGCACCAGCCAATATTCAGATTGTGGGACCATTGTTCAATATTGAGAAGAAGTAAACAGGTCTTGACAAAAGACCTGTTTAGCGGTTATGATTATGGCTATGATAAACGTTTCAATTTCTGATCTAAAAACCAACCCCGCCAGTATTATTCTCCAATCAGTCGAGTATCCAGTGGCCATTCAAAAAAGAAGCAAAACCCAAGCATATTTGGTGGGAAAAGACATTTTTGAAAAGTTGGTCACCCATTTGGAGGACCAAGTTGATAAGGAGGCCATAGGACAGACTGATTTTAGTAAAGGTAGGGATTTTGAAGAAGTAGCCGCAGAATTGGGATTATGAAGATCACTTTGTCCAGTAAGGCAGAGAGACAGTATAAAAGTTTAGGGAAGGCTGTGCAAATTATCACGACCAAACGAATTCGTGATTTAGGAAATGGTGAGCGGATACAAGAAAAGAAATTAAGCGGTTATAAAGATATTTTTCGGACGAGGGTCGGGGATTACAGATTAGTTTATAAGAAGACATCTACAGAAGTATTTATCGTATTAATCGGACACAGAAGAGAAATTTACCGTTTGCTGAAGGATTTGTTTTGATTTGGGAGGGGATGGATTGCTTCTTTCCGCCTACCGGTGGGTAAATTTGGTACAATTAGATATGCCGGAAGTTTTTAAAGCAGAAAACGTAAAAGCGGAGTCTGAGGAGATAAAAAAGTTGTTAAGCGGAGGTTTTTCCGGTAGGTCTTTTGGTTCTTGCGTTCCTCGCCCTCACAAATTTAGGTTTGAAGCCCAGCAGGATGATGAAACAGTTTTGCTATTGGGAAGAAGACATCTCGTAACCAATTTGAGATGGATAACTATGTTGTGTTTTGCTTTTGTAATTCCGTTTGTTTGGGGAGAGTTCCCCTTTTTGAAAGCGCTAGATGGCAATACACTCGTGAGTGTCACTATGCTTTGGTATATGGGACTGATATTCTATGGGATGCAAAGTTTTCTTATGTGGTTTTACAATGTTTATATAATTACGAATGAGAGATTGGTGGATGTAGACTTTGTAGGTTTGTTGAGTAAAACGGTCAATGTAGCTCAGATTTCTAGGGTCGAAGATGTCAATTATACCCAGAAGGGGATACTCGCAAGTTTTTTTAATTATGGGGATGTGATAATGCAAACTGCATCAGAGCAAAGAACTCCAGACACAGTGGGTGAGATGTCGGCGTTTACCTTTGAATCGGTAGCCTTTCCAGACAAGGTGGCCGGAGTAATTTCTCAATTAACAGAGGAAGCGGAAAAACCATGGAAATAATACCAGGAGTGACGATAAACCTAAGTATGATTGTGAGTTTTATGGTAAAGATCTCAATGATACTTTTTTTGATTCTTTCTATTATTATGGTGAGGCAGGAGAGTTTGATGGACAAAGTGGTTAATCTTCCAATTGGGAAAAGTTTGAAGATTTTAACTTGGGGATATTTTTTATTTTCTTTTTTCGTGACAGTTATAATACTATTAGCTTAAGGAAGGATTACCTGCCCAACAATGAATACTGGCTTAGGATTATCTTTTTGGAGAGTTGTAAACGAGGAAGGTTCTAATGGCTGGGCACAGATCTATGCACGGATTCCTTTTGATGATAAAGAGCTGATGAATAAAGGGGCGCTTTTCGGCGTCATATTCGACGAAAATACAGATAATTGGGCAGAAAGAGACGCTGAGCAGATGGCTTGGGTCGAAGAATATTTTAACAAATTAGAATTTGCAGGAGATCTGGGAGATTTTGGGAAAAGATGGGAGGAAAAATTTCCTAATTTAAATGGGGTTTGGGTTTGGATTAGTTATACAGAAGGAAGGCGGGAAATGAGAATCGCAGGATGGGGGATAGTTAAGGTGGTACTAACACGTAATCAGCAAGAATATAATTTTACCGAAAGACTGTTTCCAGGTAAGGTGGTGAAAGGGATCGTTTTGAGTGGAGATAAGATGGTGATTTTAGCCGGAAAGGTTAAAGAAGAGATTTTCGGAAGATCGTCAGCGGCGATAGAAGAAGATGTCCGACGATGGAATCGCGAACTGGTTGAAGAAAATGTCGCGGCTGCTGGACTGGTATTAAATTTTAATGAATTACTGGAGCACGAAATCAAAAATGTTGAGATTGATGAATATACGGAACAAAATAACAAAGTTACCGAAGTGAATGATAAAAAACCGGTTTTAGATTTGGCGGAAGACAAGTTGGTGGGTCCGATTGGTTGGAAAGAAAAATTAATAAATAAATGGCTGGAGTTCCGTCCAGTTAAACAGAAAGGTTTGGCGGAGAGAGGAATGCTACCCAAAAGAAAAAGATGGTCGATGTTTTTGGGGGTATTATTTTTACTCTTTCTTTTGGTAAGTATCATTACGGGTTCGATAAAAATGAAAGCTACTGCCGAGCAAAAAAAATGGCAGGGTTTTTCCGAACCGATAGAAAAGAATGTGTTAGAGGCAAATGGTTTAGTTGCGATTAATTCCTCAGGGGCGAAGAAGTTAATTGAAGATGCCAGGTCAGCTTTTGACGAAGGTAAGGATCAATTTGTTTTTGGTAAATATAGCAAGGAAGTCTTGAATTTGGAAAAAATGATCAATGATGGATGGGCGGAAGCCTCGGGTGAGAAAGAAAGCCAAATTGAAGAAATCTTAAATATTGATTTGGTTAGACAGGGATTTAAAGGTAATCGTCTTGGTTTGCAGAACAATAATCAATTGTTAATACTTGATACAACCATGGGAGTAGTGGCTACGGCGGAAGTAAAGACAAAGGATATAAAAGTAGTGGCCGGTAAAGGGGAGGGTTTGGGTTGGCTGGACGCAGTCGGAGATGGAAATAAAGTGATGGTACTAAGCAATGATGGAATTAGAAATGCGGTGTCCGGTGTCGATCTGACCAAATTTGACTCAGCAGTGGCCAAACCAGTGGCGTTGGGCAGTTTTGGAGGTAACTTGTATGTACTTGATCAGGGAAATAAAGAAATATACAAGTATGTGGCGGTTGGGGAGAGCTTTGGTAACAGGACTAGATGGCTTAAACAAGATCAATCGATGAGTTACGAGCCGGTAGATATGGCGATAGATAGTGATGTTTGGATAGCATATGGGAAAGGAGAAGTTGAAAAATTTAGAAGAGGATATAGAGAACAATTTTCTTTGAGTGGTCTTCCGGCTGATATACAAGTAAAACGAGCGGCGGTAGAAACAGACGGAAAAAGATTGGCATTGCTTGATTCAAGTCATGGATGGGTGGTGATATGCAGTAAAGAAACTGGAATCTGCAGCCAAGTATTGAAGTCAGATCGATTAACCGAGGCGACAGATGTTGAATTTGACGGACAAGGGAATCTGATGGTGTTGGTAGGAGGGACTGTAGGAGTGATGAAATAGGAATTGAAGTCTTCGGTCGATATTTGTCATTGCGAGGAGCAAAGCGACGTGGCAATCTCCGAGTCGGGGATTGCTTCAGCTTGAATACAAGATTCGCAATGAAGAGGGTATGTACAACCAAAAAATCCACCGCGAGGGGGGACATTTGTTTTATGTGGAGACGGAGGGAGTCGAACCCTCGTCTGGAGTAATCTGAGTACAGAGTCTACAAGCTTAGATTGCCGATTTTCCATAAAGCTTCAGGCAAACAAGAACACTTTATGGTCGATTTAGAATAAGTTAGTCCTCAAGCCTAAATCAAACTTGAAGCATTCAATCCGGTATTTTATCGCCCTAAAAGTAGCCCGGGATCCGCCGGCTCTCAAGACGTCTTTAAGCTACGGTTTAGGCAAAAGCGTAAACAGGAGCGAAAGATTTGATATCGTTAGCCAAGGATTTGACTCCACTAGCCACGAAACCAAGTAACTTGTCTTCTTTATTGACAGTTGTATTTTGGTCTGTTTAACCCCTATTACCAAAGGAGGCTTGCATCTGTAAACGTACTATCCCATCGATTCCTGTCGTCCCCAATACCTATAATATATCACGAATGAGCGTAAAATGCAAACTGAACCGCGTGGAGTGAGATTGCCACGGTTCGGGGTACCGAAACTCGCAATGACGGTTGGTTAGGCGCGAAGACCTCGGAGAAAACCGACTTTTTCGGTTAAATTGACGCCCATCATTTGATCACGGCTTGCTTGCATAACAACAGCGGCTAGAAATAGGTCAAATTCATTTTCATCCATCGCCTTAATTTTGGACTTGATACCTTCTTGATACCTTTTTAGGCTCATTTTAGCCGTAAATTCACCTCCCCAAGGATACTTGGCAACACATTCAGGAATAATTTTGGTCCAGAATAGATCCATTTTTTGTCCTTTCATCTATTGGTTTTTAAACGTCTCGCTAAGCTCAGGTTTGAGACCCTTTTTTTAATCAACTCACGCTTTTCAAACTTCTTTTTGCCTCGAACTAGTGCAATTTCTATCTTCACGAGACTACCCTTATTATACAACTTCAGAGGCACCAAAGTCAACCCGGCTGATCTCATTTTTGTTTGGATAGCCACGATTTCAGTCTTGTGGAGGAGAAGTTTTCTGGTGCGGGCAGGATCATAATCCGGTAAACTGGAAAACTTATATTTTTGAATATTAAGACCAATGAGATAGGCACCGTTTGCTTGAAGAAGAACCCGAGCTCCGGCGAAGTTGGCTCCACCGCCTCTGATGCTTTTAACCTCGGCTCCAGTCAGCTCAAGGCCAGCCTCAAAAGACTCAATAATCTCGTAATCAAAGTAGGCCTTTTTGTTCTGGATGTTCACAAGGCTATTTTACATTGCACATTGTACATTTCACATTTACATTGAATATATGATTCGGGAGGCAATAATCGACTTCATTTTTCCAAAAACATGTGTTGGATGCGGGGTTTGGGGAAGTTTTTTGTGTAAAGGGTGTCAGGAGAGACTTGATTTTGTCGAGCAAATATGCCCGATGTGCGGAGAGGAATCTCTCATGGGATGGACCCATCCAAAATGTAGAACTAGACATGGTATGGATGGATTGATTGCCATATATGAATATCAGGAACCCGTTGCTCGGGCAGTGGTGGATAGCATCAAGTACGGGTTTAATCGCGGGTTGATGGGTGTGGTGTTGAATAATTTTACTTTTGAAACGGGTGTTAATTTTGACTTTCTTGTGCCGGTGCCTTTATATTTTTACAGAGAAAATTGGAGGGGATTTAATCAAGCGGAAGAACTGGGAAAGGTTATTGGTTCAAAGTTAATGGTTCCGGTGGAGAATGTTCTGGCAAGAATGAAAAATACAAAGCAGCAGGCGTTAATGAAAACGAGGGAAGAGCGACAAAAGAACATAGAAAACGCTTTTGTCGCAGATTGTAGATTCCAGAAGTCAGATATCAAGGGAAAGAAGATATTGTTGGTGGATGATGTTTTTACAAGTGGAGCAGATATGAGAGAATGTACCAAAGTGTTGAAAAAAGCAGGGGCGGAGGTGGTGTGGGGGCTGGCACTTGCTCACTAAACGTTTACAATATAAGTTGTGAAACGGGATTTTATTTTGGGATTGATTTTGGTTTTTGTATTTTTAATTGTGGGTATGGGGGTACGTCAAATAATTTCCGGACGGATGGTAAAAGTGGAGACAACGAGGATTTCTGTGGTGACATCGTTCTATCCTTTGTATTTTCTGGCAGGTGAGATAGGTAAAGAAATGATCGTGGTTAGCAACATTACTCCGACAGGGATAGAACCTCACGATTATGAGCCGACAGCCAGGGATATGGCGGAAATTCAGAAAGCAAAGCTATTGATTCTTAATGGGGGAAAATTCGAAGCATGGGGAGAAAAGATAAAAAACGAGTTGAAAAATGTATTGATAGTGGAAGCTTCTCAAGGATTGGTGAAAGGGAATGATACCCATGTTTGGTTATCACCGAAGCTCTTCAAACAGGAAGCTCAAGCAATACTTGCAGGGTTGGTGCAAATTGACCCGGACAATATTAATTACTATTCAGATAACGAAAGAATTTTAGAAAGCAAACTTGATAGATTAACAGAGAAATACAGAAAGGGACTGATCGATTGTCGAGGCCAGGAAATTATTACTTCTCATGCGGCTTTTGGCTATCTGACTAGTGAATTTGGGTTGAAACAGGTGGCGGTAGCTGGTTTGTCTCCCGATGAAGAGCCTTCGACAAAACAATTGACGGAAGTGGCCAAGATTGCCCGAAGAGATGGAATTAAATACATTTTCTTTGAGAGACTGGTAAGCCCTAGATTAGCCGAAACAGTGGCAGAGGAGGTTGGGGCAAAAATTTTAGTATTGGACCCGATCGAAGGAATAAGTAATAATGATATTGCAGAAGGAAAAAATTACTTAACCCTGATGGAGGAAAATTTATCAAATTTACGGATAGCACTTGAATGCCGGTAGATCATACAAATAATATAATTGAAGTTGAGGGAGTATCGTTTGCTTATAACGAGAACTTGGTCCTAGAGAATGTCTACCTAAATATTCACAAAGGGGATTATTTGGGAATAATTGGACCAAATGGTGGCGGAAAAACGACGCTAATTAAGATAATGCTAAGGCTTTTGTCTTCATCTAAAGGAACCATAAAAATGTTTGGTCAGGATATCCATGATTTCAAAGAGTGGTCCAGGATTGGATATGTACCCCAGAAAGTAATTAATTTCGATGTTAACTTTCCAGCAACCGTATTCGAAGTAGTAGCGATGGGCAGATATGGCAAATTAGGATTGTTTAAGTCTTTGACCAAAGAAGATAAAAGAATAATTAATGAAGCTCTCAGGCAGGTGGAAATGTACGGATTCAGAGATAGAATCATTGGAGATCTTTCCGGAGGTCAACAACAAAGAATATTTATTGCAAGAGCCCTGGCGGGACAACCGGAGGTTATTTTTCTGGACGAACCGATGGCTGGGGTTGATGTAATGGCTCAAGATCAGTTTTATCAACTGTTGAAAAGACTGAACCGTGAACTGGAACTGACGTTGGTGTTTGTCTCGCACGATATTGAGGCGGTAGTGAATGAGGTAACGGAAATTGCTTTTGTGAACAGAAGTTTGAGCTATGACAACAACCCTAAAAACTTCAGCAAAGGCGACTTGGAAAAACTCTATGGAGACAATAAATTTATTCATCACCACAAACATGCTTGATCTATTCCAATACGGTTTTGCGATTCGAGGCCTTGAGGCCGGGATCATAATTGGACTGATTGCTCCTCTGATCGGTATATTCTTAGTCTTGAGACGTTATTCTTTAATCGCTGATACTCTTGCCCACGTATCACTCGCTGGGATCTCGATTGGTTTTTTGTTAGAAATTAATCCTATTTTGACGGCGATGGTGTCGACGATTTTGTCTTCGGTGGTGATAGAAAGGCTCAGGATTTCTAAGAAAATATATGGAGAGTCGGCTTTGGCGATTTTTCTATCTGGTAGTTTGGCTTTGGCTGTAGTGCTGATTAGCTTAGCCCATGGTTTCAATGTGGGCTTATTGAATTATCTGTTTGGATCAATAGTAACTGTAAGTCAAACCGATCTTTACATTATCGGTGCTTTGGGAGTAGTGGTGATGATGGTGATATTTATCTTTTATAAAGAACTTGTTTTTATTACTTTTGATGAAGAGTCGGCTCAGGTGAATGGTATTCCGACGAGATTCATTAATACATGCCTTATTGTCTTAGCGGCGTTAACAGTATCTTTGTCGATTCCTATTGTAGGAGTATTGCTGATATCGGCATTGATGGTAATACCGGTAGTGACAGCTCTGCAATTTCGAAGGAGTTTTATCAGGACGATAATGATAGCCGAACTGGTATCTTTGTTTTCGGTAGTAGTGGGAATTTTTTCTTCGTTTTATCTGGATTTATCTACCGGTGGGACAATCGTTTTAGTTTCGTTGTTTGTATTCGGAGTTTCCTTGGCGATTAGAAGGAGATAGGGTGAGGAATAATTAGAAGATCTAGTCGAGACAACTTGGTTTATGCATTTCAAAACACCCCATTATGGTACACGAGTAGCCGTCCTTTGTTTTATAACAGTGATTACATCCATCAGAATAGGTTTGACATCCTTGATCAATTAGTTTTTGTATCTTAACGGTATCGGTTTGGTAACCTCCTGTGGTATCTTTTGGGCGACAAGGAATATCCCCACAATTTCCGTATAAGAAGCAAAATCCTTTTTCGTCAATAGTACATTTCCAATTTTGTAGGCTTTCCAAAACTGAAGGCCCCCATACAATTCCGGTATATTCACACACTGGTGTTTTCCATGGTAGCCCCAACATTGTCTTGTAAGGTTTGGGTAATAAAATGCATGAACCGTTCAAGTTCGTAACATAATTAGGAACCGAATAAAGCGTTAGAAAAAGGAGAACGAGGAAACCTCCCAAGAAAAGCCCGATCTTTACGTAAAGGTTATTTTTTCTTATGTTTGGCATATTGTTGTGTGCTCATTTTAGAATAGTATGTCTGTTGCGGAGGCGGTGGGATTCGAACCCACGGGGCCTTGTTAGGCCGCAGGTTAGCAACCTGCTCGAATAACCACTATCGGACGCCTCCAACAAACTCTATTTTAACAGCTATTCTCGGTTTCCTAGCCTCACAAATGATAAAATAGAGTTCTCGGAGAGCGGGCAGGACGGTAATGCGTCAGTCTTGAAAACTGATGAGCGCAAGCTCTAACAGGTTCGACCCCTGTGCTCTCCGCCTTTAATTTGACATTATATTCGGGTTTTGTTAGTATTAATTATGAGAGACAGAAACTTGGTTGAGTATGTGCAAGAGCTTTTCAAATCAGGACTTAGAAAGTGTGAAATTGTCGAGATGTTACATCAGGATGCTACGAATATCAGTCGTTGGTGCAGAAAATCGACTGTTTTTGATACACTCGAAAAACCTGTTACCCGCCAAGAAAGAACTCGTCAATCTTTGTATGAGTTTGATAAGATCATTTTGATCTAAACAAAAATATTGCAAAAGTTTTGTTGGCTATGCTTTATTGGTGTGAAGGAGCTAAATATCCAGGCACGAACAGGATAGAATTTGTCTGTAGTGACGAAAATATGCAAGTAGTTTTTATAAAACTCATGCGGAAGGCTTTCTATGGAGAACTGGTAGAAAATAAATTCAGAGTAATGCTTCAGCTCCACACTACTCATAATGTCAATAAATCAGTGGATTACTGGTCTCATATATTAGACATACCAATTTCTCAGTTTGTAAAACCTCATATAACTGTAAAGAAAGGAACTAGATATCGTCATGTCTACAATGGTACAGCATCAGTTTACTAAACTGACGCGCGAAAGCGCTTGTCGGTTCGAATCCGGCCTCCTCCGCCAAATTGAGTGGTCTCCTATGCTAAGATGAATTGTGGCTACAGAAGATATAGAAATAAGGGATTTAAGTGAAAAGATATTGTTGGAGTTTGAGGCATATGATCGGCCTCACAAGGTTTGGAGTAAGGAGTTTTATAGTTCGGTGATTGTAATTGCCTTTTTGGTGTCGATTATTTTCTATTTTATTGAAGGTGTCATGCTGGTGGTGGTGATCTGGGCACTGGTGTTTATGCTCTGGGCGATGGCTAAATCGAAACCGAGCATGATAACATCGACGCTGACTTCTTGGGGTCTGAAGTCTTTTGATAAGACGTACCGCTACGAAGAGATGACATCTTTTTGGTTTGAAACCAAATGGAGTACCCGGCTGTTAAGGATAAATTTGGTGGCGGTACCGTGGCATCTGGTGGTAGTGATCGACCCGAAAATAGAGGAAGAATTGAAGAATCTGATGCTGGAAAGAGTAATTTTCCAGGAACCGCCCGTGACTTGGGTCGACCGGGCCTTGAAGTGGGTGGGGGAGAAAATGCCTTTGGAGTGAGGAAAAATGCCCCGTAGATGGTAAAATAAGTGTTTGTTCGTGTATGAGTCCGTAGCTCAGCTGGATAGAGCAATTGCTTGCGGAGCAATAGGTCGTGCGTTCGAATCGCACCGGGCTCACTTTTTGGAGGATGGGCAGGACGGTAATGCGTTGGTTTCGAAAACCAATGAGCGCAAGCTCTAACAGGTTCGACCCCTGTATCCTCCGCCTACGGCGGACAGGTCCGCAGATTACGTATCCGTAGCTCAACTGGATAGAGTACTTCCCTCCGAAGGAAGTGGTTGTGCGTTCGAATCGCACCGGGTACACAAAAGTGTAGAATATTGGGCATGATTGAAATGGACAGAGACCCAATCTTTGCTGAGATTAAAGAAAAGATGAGTAAGTTAGGGATTGATGGAGTTTTGTTTGATTTGGACGATACTCTTATTTACACGAGCGAAATATTTATCAGATTTATGGAGATGTATGCAATAGAAGTGGCGGGGAAAATAGGAGTTGAGACGGAAGAACTAATGAATGCGTTACAAGAGATCAACGACGAAGAATACAAATCCATGAGGGTAAATCCAAAAAGGTGGGAGGCGGTGGTAGAAAAATTAGCAAAACATTTTGATCGTGGGGAAAAAGAAATTGTGGATAATTTGGATATTTTGATAAATATTTACAGTATTGAACCCAGAATGAGGACGGGAGTAAGAACAATGTTGAAAATATTGAAGGAGAGCGGGGTTAAGATGGGATTGGTAACCCATGCGAACGTAGAGTGGACAAAATATAAATTGGATCGATTAGGACTTTGGAATTACTTTGATCAGGTAATTATCGTAGACGAGAATGGACACAAACGGGCAGACGATTGGAAAAAAGGCATGGATCTACTGGGAGTAATTCCTGAGCGGTGTTTGGTGGTAGGTGATAGTTTGGGGGGAGATGTACGACCTGGGGACGAATTGGGCGCCAGAACAGTGTACTTGCCTAGCCCGTGGTCTGTCTATAGACAAGGGGGGATACCAACAAGAACGGTGGTTATTAATGAGATTTTTGAATTACTCGCGGCTTTGGATCGATTAGAGTAAAATATACAGGTTCGACGGAGGAGTCGGATAGTGGTCCATTCCACACGCTTGGAAAGCGTGCAGGCTTCGGCTTACGTGGGTTCGAATCCCACCTCCTCCGCATTAGAAAATATCCGCCTTGTGTGGGTATTTTTTTAATGCCACACCTGGGGATTCGAACCTGACGGAGGCAAGCTCCAGTGATCTTGCCGAGTCGCGGTCCGAGGCGAGCTAGCAGGCGAGACCGAAGACTTCGAATCCCACCTCCTCCGCCTTCAGTTTTTGTCGAGGAATAACCGTTTCGAAATTGTATACTTTAGAAGTGGAAAACAAAGCGTTGAAAACATATGTCGGACTAAGATTGTTCTCTTCTTTGTTTTTTGCGGTTATCGTCACTGTCAATCTGGTTTACCAAGCTACTGTTGTAGGGTTAAACCCTCTGCAACTGGTTTTAGTAGGTACTCTTTTGGAAGTGGTTTCTTTTCTATTTGAAGTTCCGACCGGTATCGTGGCGGATCTATACAGTCGAAAATTATCGGTGATAATTGGTGTTTTCTTAATTGGTATTGGATTCACCATTGAAGGATCAATTCCAACTTTCGCTGCTGTTTTATTGGCGCAAGTTGTTTGGGGAATTGGATTTACTTTTGTGAGTGGAGCTAGAGAGGCATGGATTGCTGACGAAGTAGGAGAAGAAAAGGCTGGTAAAGCTTTTATGAAAGGTCAACAAGCAAGTCAGTTGGGTACCTTTGTTGGTATCGCCATCAGTATGGCTTTGGCCAGTATAGATATTAGAGTGCCAATCATCTTGGGAGGTATCCTTTATAGTGTCCAAGCTCTGTTTCTTGTCTTTTTTATGCCCGAAAATAATTTTTCTCCTACTCCAATAAAGGAAAGAGAAACATTAAACTCAATGAAACGTACACTCATTGGGGGATTAAAGTTGATCCGAGAAAGCAAAGTGCTATTGTTTGTAATTCTTACCGGCATGATTTTTGGTATGTTCAGTGAAGGTTTCGATCGATTATGGACTCCTTATATGCTCAATAGTTTTGTCTTTCCCACAATCTGGAATCTAAAACCAGTCGTATGGTTTGGAATTATTAGTATGGTGGCCACATTACTAGCGACAATCGTGACAGAGGTACTGAGTCGAAAAACAGATACGTATGACCACAAATCTACTGTCAAGGCTTTGTTTGTTGTAAATCTACTATTAACTCTTGGTGTGGTTGCCTTCGGGTTCGCCGGTGGTTTTGTCGCAGCAATAGCGGCTTATTGGTTTGCTTCAATGTTTAGAGAAGCCAGAGGACCAATTTATGATGCTTGGACGAATCAGAATTTGGAGCCTAAAGTACGAGCAACCGTTTTTTCTATGTGTAGCCAAGCAAATGCGATGGGACAAATTGTTGGAGGTCCGATATTGGGTATTGTCGCTAGTATCTTTGCTATAAGAACAAGTATTGTTGTAGCTGGATTAGTGCTTATCCCGACGCTATTTCTTTATAACTATTCGCTTAGAAAGCATAAACTGGCTATTTAATTGCTTAGAGTGGATCAAAAAAGTTCTGACTTCGTCCCATACTTCCCGCTTTTGAGAGTAACAATATACAATTGGCTATGGCCGAGACACATCCTTTTGGGGTATTTGTGCCCCCGATAACAAATTATTTCTTCTTAGGTAGTTTTACTGGAAAGGTAGAAGATACTTCTTATGATTGGTTTTATTCCAACAAACGAAATCAATTCTGGTCAATAATGGAAATAGTTTACGGAATCGATTTAAGCACAAAGGTGAAGAAACAATATCTGTTTACGGAATTGAGAATGGCTATAGCTGACATAATTATTTCTTGCGAAAGAAAGGCAAACAGCAATTTAGATATGAATTTGACGAACATGGTGTTCAACACTGAAGCGATCAATAAAGTTTTTCAGAGAAACAAGATAAAGTCGATTTATTTTTCTAGTCGATTTGCAGAGAAACTATTTAGGAAAGCATTCAAGGACGTTATGATTCAATATCAAAACATAGAACTAATCACATTACCTTCACCTTCACCTCGTTATGCATCGATGAGCAAACAAGAAAAGGTTGCTCGGTATACGGAGTTGTTACCGAAGTTGAACTGATAATGATTCAGTTATAAGAAATGTTCTGATTTCGTCCCATACCCTCCGCAATAGATTTCGAACATTGTTTTTTGTCTCAAATAGCTTTATCATATGAACATGGGTTCATATAAATGCTGTCCCGATAATAAAATTAAATCGGAAGGGCTGGAAGAACTATCTTCCATTCTCAAACTTGTCTCTGACAATAATCGTCTACAGCTGCTTTGTATACTTCAAAATGGCGAACACTGTGTTTGCCAACTATTGGACCATACAAAACTATCTCAAAGCCTAATATCACACCACCTGAAGGACTTAAAGGATGCTGGTTTGGTTGTAGATCGTAAAGATAGTAAGTGGTCTTACTATTCCCTTACTAAAGATGGTCTTGAAATTATTAATTTATTATTAAAGATAAAAATATGAATATCAAAGAAGTTGTAAAGAAAGAATACGGACAAATTGCCAAAACTAACGCTGAATGTGGGTGTGGAAGTTGCGGATGTAGTTCAAATATGACGGTTCAGAAACAGTCTGGGGAGATGGGTTATTCTGAAGATGAAATGCTTGGAGTTCCTGAAGGTTCTAATCTGGGACTTGGTTGTGGTAACCCGTTAGCAATCGCTTCACTTGAAGAGGGAAACGTAGTGTTGGATTTAGGATCCGGAGCTGGTTTTGATTCATTTTTAGCTGCAAAGAAAGTTGGAAATAGTGGTAAGGTGTTTGGTGTTGATATGACCGATGAGATGTTGGAGAAAGCCAGAGAGAACGTTAAGAAGGGTGGTTATACCAATGTTGAATTTAGAAAAGGTGATATCGAAGACTTACCCATCGAAGATAATTCAATAGATGTAATTATTTCTAATTGTGTTATCAATCTCGCTCCCGACAAGGAAAGAGTATTTAGAGAAGCATATAGAGTATTAAAGGCGGGTGGAAGGTTGATGGTTTCTGATGTTGTATTAGTAAAACCTTTACCAGAAGAATTATTGAATGATAAAGATTTATTAATAGGTTGCGTGAGTGGCGCTATTCTAAAAGATGATTACATTAGCCTTATGGAACAAGCAGGATTTACTGACATAACAATTCATAAAGAAATGCCGGCCTTTTTACCCGATTACGGACTTAGTATTACTTTTTCTGCGGTGAAGTAGTTTGTATATAAGTTCGGACTTCGTCCCAGACTCTCCGCCAATTTTCACTTTTTGTGAAATCGTAAGAAATAGCCTCGGCGCAAAGCGCCTCTGATTGTGCCTTAGTAGCGGGCTTTTTGTTCAGTTCTAACCTTTGGTATTCCTTTTGGCGAAGACATGATGTACCAAGATTCAACTGGACTGGTTTTCCTCAATTACAGTTCCGCATTCGGATTTATTGGCAACATCTTTTTTGCACTCAAAAAAATTAAAACGCTATACGGAATACCGTCTCGCGCGGCTGGCTGGTTCTATCGTGGTATTGGCTCAATGGTATCTCTAAAATATATTCAAACTGATCAAGGAAAAGTGAGAAGTCATCCTATGTTATGGGCGTTTCTTATTCCACTAATTTTGATTGGGATTTCGTTTTGTTGGTATTATGTTTAGGGTGACACTTCTTTACTTTTCTAGCCGCAAGATTTTTTCCGAAAGAATTGGGAGCTTTAATCATTCCGACGATTGTTAAGAAATATATGCGTGCCTAAACAAAAAGGGTTGTACAATCTAAAGTGGATTGATACTAATAAAACCCAAAGATGGAAGATCAAGTTGAGGAAGTAAAGAGAAAAACAGACATTGTCGGTGTTGTTTCCCAGTATGTGAGCTTAAAAAAGATGGGAAGACATCATAAAGGCCTGTGTCCTTTTCATAGCGAAAAGACTCCCTCTTTTATGGTCAACGAGGAGATGGGTCTCTATAAATGCTTTGGTTGCGGTGCTGGAGGGGACGTAATTAAGTTTTTGATGGAGATAGAAGGAATCGATTTTCGAGAGGCGTTAGAGAGATTAGCAGAAAAGGTAGGAGTTAAATTGGAAATGAGAAAGTTCGGTATGGATGGGGACAAACAAAAACTACTCGAAGTAATGGAATTAGCAGCTCGTTATTATCATTGGTTATTAACGGAGAGTAAGTCAGGGGAGGAGGCACGAAAATATTTGAAGGATAGAAAAATTAATACCAAACTAATAGAGACTTTTAATCTGGGTTTTTCGCTTTCAGAGTGGAACAGTTTAATTGACTATTTGATAAAGAAAAAAGGATATTCAGAAGAAATACTCGAAAAAGCTGGCTTAATTAGTAAAAGAAACGGCGGAGGATATTACGATAAATTTAGAGGCAGGATAATGTTTCCTCTTCAGGATTCGAGTGGTAAGGTGGTGGGCTTTACGGGAAGAATATTGCCGATCCTGGCAAAAGAGGGTGAACCAAAATACTTGAACTCACCGGAAACCGAGATTTACCATAAAGGACGAATCCTTTATGGTTTTTACCAGGCAAGACAAGCCATTAGAGAGAGAAAAAGAGCGGTTCTGGTTGAAGGTCAAATGGATATGGTTAGTTCCTTTGGAGCAGGGATTACAGAAACGGTGGCAGTGGGAGGTACAGCACTAACTGAAGAGCAAGTAGAGCTGTTGGCAAGGCTGACTCCGATCCTTTATCTTTCATTGGACGCCGACGAGGCAGGAATTGCGGCCATAAAAAGATCAGCGGAGTTGGCGGAAAAGAGAGGGCTGGAAATTAAAGTGGTCCAAATAGAAGGCGGTAAAGACCCAGATGAGATTGCCAGGAATTATCCGAATAAATGGAAAGAGATGGTGGAAGGGGCAGTAGATGTCTATGAGTTTGTAATGACAAGATCCTTTAAAAAGAACAATATCAAAACAGTATCGGGTATAAAAAAGATAACAGAAGAGGTGGTGCCATTTTTTGTGAAAATAGAAAATACAGTGATTAAAGAAGTTTGGACGAAGAAGCTAGCAGAAAAACTGGGTGTGGATGCTTCGGTGGTTAAATCGGAAATGGAGAGGGTAAGGTCTGGGAAAAACTGGCTTGAAAAATATCCAAGAAAGAATCTTGAAGAGATACCTATAATTGAAAATAAGATGGATAAACTTGCTCGGAGACTGGTAGGAGGGTTGTTAATTTGCCCTTCAGCAAAGAAAAAAGTTAAGCTTTGGATGAAGAGTGTAAGTTTGACGGGAGCGGCGGGTAAGGTTTTAAGCTGGGTTTTGGATAGTGAAGATATGAGTCCAGCTAAGACAGCCGAGTTGGCACCGCCTGAACTAAAAAATTTCATCGAAGAGGCATATATGGCTGAAGGAGAGGATGAAACTGTAGAAAATGATGTTTTGGGACTAGCAGTGCTACTCATAAGGGAAACAATCCGTGAAAGTCGTAAGGGATTGATTGAGGAGATGAAAAAGGCCAAAGGAGTGGGAGACGAATTAAAAGAGGAGGCCCTTTCGGGGGAGCTAAGCTCCTTGGACAGAGAAGAAAACAAAATAATGGTCCTTTTGGGGTAATTCTGAGATCATCTGTGTTAAAATAGGAGGGAATATTATGGCCGACAAAAAGAGCGATTCATCCATTCAACTGAAAATTAGAGACATTTTGGCTTTGGGTAAAGAACAGAGGTTTGTAACCCAGGATGACATCTTGGAGTACTTTCCTCATCCGGAAACCCAAGTGAATGACCTTGATTATCTCTATGAGCTTCTTTTTAAGGCAGACATTGACGTGTTTGAGAGTGTTTTGGCCGGGCAAGATGCAGAGATCGCGGGGGCCTCGAGCGACCTAGAGAAAGAGTTGGAGTCTTTGTCCAAGCTGGAAGAAACCGAAGTGAATGATCCGGTTCGCATGTATCTCAAGGAAATCGGAAGAATTCCACTGCTGAAACGCGACGAAGAGATTGCACTGGCCCAGAAAGTGGAAAGAGGTGACAAGAGGGCTAAAGATATGCTGACCAAATCAAACCTTCGATTAGTGGTTTCAATTGCCAAGAAGTATATGGGAAGAGGGATGAGCTTTTTGGATTTAATTCAAGAAGGAAACAAGGGGCTAATCAGAGCGGTTGAAAAATATGATTGGACTAAGGGATTCAAATTCTCAACCTATGCTACTTGGTGGATTCGTCAAGCAATCACTAGGGCCATCGCTGATCAAGCCAGAACCATCCGTATTCCCGTTCATATGGTGGAGACGATCAACAAACTGATTCGAACACAGAGAAAATTAATGCAGGACCTT
>Ga0210058_1001268_pt1 | contig 22521 bp, 12 predicted proteins | sample CryGeymeta201511_FD_183979 | JGI IMG/M metagenome (GOLD analysis project Ga0210058, IMG submission 183979) | Groundwater microbial communities from Crystal Geyser aquifers in Utah, USA - Crystal Geyser metaG 2015-11 (SPAdes) (version 2) | ecosystem: Environmental > Aquatic > Deep subsurface >...
ACGGCTCTCGCAACCTGCCCGTCGTCCGTCCGCGCCGTCAACTCAATCAGGTATACGCCCCGCGGCAGCGCCTTCCCTGCTGCGCGCGAATCCCAGCTCAGGGCATTGAGCCCGGCAGCGCTGGCGCGGCCGGTGTTCATCGTGCCGACGACGCGCCCGGCCGCCGACCGGATCGTCGCCTGCACCTGTGCCGGCTTGCTCAGGCTGTACTGGACCGTAAAGCCACCGCCGCGCGTGGGCGCCACGGCGACGTTGCTGATCCGCAGCGGCGCAGCGCCGTGAGCGAGGGCCAGCACACGGAACTGCCTCACTTCCCCTGGAGCCAGCGTGAACGAGTAGCCTGTGCAGGTCCGAAGATAGCGACTCATGTTGGCGCTGAGGTCGTGGATCGTCAACGAGACGTTCCTTGGGACCTGCGCCAGATCAGCCCACGAGAGCGTCACCGGCAGCGGGGCGGCAGGCGACCGGGTATCTATGCCTCCCCGGTTGCCCGCCTCTCCCGGCAAGCGCACTACGAAGTCCCAGGCCCACTGCGGGGCTGAGGCGGAACGCGTGTCCACCATGAACTCGCCGCCAACCGCCAGGGCTGGCTGCCGCCATTGGGGACGGTCGAAGTATGCCCGGAGTGCGGATGCTCCGGCGGGAGGCGACGGAACATCCTGCGACAGGCCGTCGAAGCCCTCGGTCGCGCCCGGCGCCACTCGCAGCCTGACCTGCGCGCTGCCGACCGATGATGTGGCGAGCAAGCCGACATCCCACCTCACGCCATCTCCCGTCTCGGCCGACCGCGAGCGACGTCGGCTCCGGCTTGGAGCTGCCTTGTGTGGCACGTGCAGCGTGCAGTCTTGGAGTGCCAACGTCCAGTACCCGTCGAACGGGCACAGGCGAGCCGAATTCTCCCCTGCGAGGTGCACCGCGTACCCCGTTCCGGGGTCGTGGGAGTACAGCACTGGAGCCAGCGTGTCGTTCGCGGCGCCTACCGGCGTGCTCGGACCGTTCACCGTGCAGTCTGACCAGAGCGTCTCCCAGTCGTCAAACGGATGACCGATCAAGTTCCAGCCCCTCTTCAGCGAGATGGCGAAGGGGGCCAACCGCGACACGAAGTCGCCCTCAACCTGCGGGGAAGCCGCTGTGCCGGTGAACAGCCAGTACCCTTTGCCCGGATCGACGCGGCTGGGGTCGCGGTAACCTGACTGTTGCGGGTCTGAACTCCACTCCTTCAGTTGGTACGGCTGCCCGAACGCCGCGGCGGGTGCTGGATCCAAGGGGAGCAGGGGACAGGAGAGCAGGTGCCATCCGCCGCCAACGCTTCGCGTGGCCTTTTTGGTGATGCGAACCTGCACTGGATTTGGCGCGGTTGCCCGCAGCAGTGCAGCTGGCCCTTCGGCGGCCCTGGCGGCAAAGGCGTAGACGAGGTAGGTCCCCGTTTCCCCAAAGCCTTCGTAGAAGCCCTCATAGACTCCCGGCGTCATCTCGTCGAGCCTCGGCGTCGGGTAAACCAGGTCGACCAGCCCTGTGGTGGAGTCCCCCACCTCGGGGGCTGGGGGGACGATCACGGCGCGCACGAAGCCGAGTCCGGCGTCGGCCCGGACCGCGATGGTGCCCCTCTCGCCAACGGTTCCCTGCACCGCAGGGCCTGGCTGTCGCGACTTGCTCGGGAACGTGACCTCCACCGCGGTGATGACCGGCGCGTCCCCAAGAGTGCCAACGCCCAGGGTCCGCTCGCACAGGTCGCTCCCGCTGGGATAGTTGATCTGCGGATCGGGAAACACGAGCTTGGTCGGGTAGTCGAGGTGTTTCCACGGCTGGAGGTACAGCATCGCGTCGCGTGCCTCCTGGAAGGCCGAGCAAAGGGTGTGACCCTGGCCGAGATAGCGGAAGAACTCGGTCGAGAACATAAGCCCCACTTGGTCGGGGTGAGTGAAGCTAACCTTGTCGGCTGCGCTCGCGGCAACGAGGCAGCGGTTCGGGCCTGTCAGCGGAGGCGTGGCCGCTGGGTTGAGAAAGCTCCCGGCGTAACAGGCATCGTAGACAATGGTGATCGGTACGGCTGCGAGATCCGACACCGCGAGCCAGCTAGCCAAGTCCGTGCCGCGCAGGTTCTCGTCGCCCAAGCGCATGGCGCCGAGCTCGTACCCGGCCTGACTTCTCCAGCCATGGTCTGCGAGGTAGAGAAGGACAGGCACACTGCTATTGGCCCTTCCGCGGAGACGCGCGATCTCCCCCGAGATGTTGTTCAGGTTGGCGTCGTCGCTCACGCGCGGCTGCTGGGGGGCGGGGGTGTGCCGGCTCAGGTACACGAGCCGGTCCTCCTGGAAGCCGAGTTGGTGTAGGGTCTCATAAACCCGATCACACTGGCTGATGATCTTGTTGTTGGTAGGGTCATTGGTTGGCCGGACGGTGCCCTTCCAGTCTCGGCCCGCCACGATGATGGCATACCCCGCGTCGCGCATCACCGGGATCTGGTAATCCGGGCTGGTGTCCGGCGCGATTCCCTCCACGCCACCCCACGACACGACCAGGCTCCACCCACCGGCCTTGTCGAACGTCACGTCGAACTCAAACGTTCCGTCGGCCTTATTGAAGACGGTGCCAACCTGTCCATCCCGCTGTGCGCCCGGACTGCCCGGCTCCTTCGCCAGGACGGTTACCTCGAACTGGTCACTGCCCGGAGACGGCGAGATATGCCCCTTGAAGCGGTACTTGGTGCCCACCTCCACTCCGGTTGGCACGTTGTCCAGCACGATCTCCGACGGCGTCGGCGGGACGACATCCAAGATCGCCTGCGTCGCCTTCGTCCGTGCGCCCGACTGACCGGTCACGGTGATGGTGCAGCGCCCCTGGGCAGCAGCGGTCGCGTCCGCCTCCAGTGTCCCTTTCCAGCCGCACGCAACTGGGTCAGCCGGCGCGCTGGACAGCGTGACATCGGCTTTGTCTCCAGCCCAGGTCAGTGCCACGGTGTTCGAGAACGAGTTGAGGCAGCGCACCTCCAGGTCGAAGGTGGCCCGCTTGCCGAGCAGAACCTGCTGCGTCTGGGGGCTTGCCGTGACGGTGAAGTCCTGAACTCGCAGCGTCGCCGTGGTGCTGCGCGTCTTGCTCTCGGGGTCGGCGCCGACGCCCTGAATCGTGATCCCGTAGTCGCGCGCCTCGGCGGAGTCCTTGGCGGTTGCCGACAGGCTGGTCACGGCACCCTCCGGCGTGGGCGTGAGCACCGTGTTGCCGAACGAGGTGGTGAGCGCGGCGTCCAGACCCGGCGTGCTGAGCGTCACCGCGCTGCTGTAGCCGCCGATGGAAACCACCTTCACCTGATACTCTACGCGGTCACCCATCAGAACGGCCTGGGAGGCAGGGGTAACCTCGAGGGTGAACTCCTGCAGGGTGTTCTCGATGGCCGTCTCGTTGGAGCTCAGCGGGAAGGGGGTGGTTGGCGACACATGGTCGGCGTTGGTCGCCGTGAGGCTGGCTGCCGACTCGAGGCTGATGCCGAACGTCCGGCCCGCGACCGCGTTAGACGCGACGTCGCAGACCACGAACAGCGCCTTGCCCTCGCCCGAGGGAAGCGGGAACGACAACTGGGTGAACGTTGCCACTCCGCCGCTGAAGCTGCGCGTTGTGCCGACGCGAGTGTCTTGGGCGGCTTCGAACTCCCCGGAGGCGTTCGTGTCGGTATACAGCTTGACATTGGTGAGGTCGCTGTCGCCGGCGGACCCGAGGCGCGAAACCTGAAGCGAACTCAGGGTCACGTTCGCCTCGCCCACGGCCTTCAGGTCGAGCCTCAGCATCGCCAAGTTCGATTGCCCCACCGGCGCGCTCTGGGGCGCCTTGTTGGCCGCGGTGACCAGGAGACTGGTTCCGCCCGCTGACAGGAACCCCTGGGTCAGCACGTGGCTGCCGGACACCTTCCGCCCGGTGGCGAGCTGCCCCACCGAATCCGTGAGCACGTAGCTGCCAGACACGTGCCGACCACCGCCAGAGTCGAGGATGGAGCTCACCAAGCGGTAGCCGGTAGTCTGGGCGAAGCCCGTGCCCCAGAAGGCATAGGCGCTCCCCAGTGCGACGGGCAGGAGTATCCAGAACGCTCGCCGACTTCGGGTCATCGTCGCTCTCCTTCTCACTGATATAGGCAGCAGCAGGCTGGCGCTAGTATCCGATGGCAATCCAGTTGATGTCTATCGTCCAGCCGCCGTTCAGCCCTGCCTTGAACGTAGTAGTCGTGGTCTCCGAAGGGTGTATCTGGACCACCACGTCGCCCTTGCCGCCATCTGTTGCCGTGGCGACGACGATAGGTGGTGCCGAGAACGTCTTGCCGAAGCTGATCGTCGTCCATGCACCGTTCGGGATCTGGGCGCGGCCGCTGGCTATGCGCAAGCCGCCCAGCTTCGCCTGGGTCACCGCCCCGTCAGCGATCTGCCCCGTGCCGATCTGACCAAAAACCTTCCCCGCCGCCACGCTCGAGATCTTCGCATCAGTCACCGCGCCGTTCTTGATGTGCTGGATGTCGATCGCGTCGTCGGCGATCTTGGCGGACGTCACCGCTTTGCTGTCCAGATGCCGAGTGATGATCTGGTTGTCATCGACATGGGCTGCTTTGATGCTGCCCGCCGCGATGTTGGCCTGCCCCACTGCGTTGGCGGCCAACTGTGGGTTGCCCACGGCTCCGGCCGCGACCTTGTCGGCCGTCACCGCCCCATCGGCAAGCTGCGCTGCGCCCAGCGTCTTGTCCTGCAGGATGGTCCCGGGCAGCTTCCCTTCGGCATTCAGCACCGGCAGGTTGTTCGGCGTGCCGTCGGCGCGCCTACCGCCCACGGTGTTGGCGTCCTGCGCCCGAAAGGCGAACGGCACGGACACGATGGGCGTGCGGTCCGTGAACTGAGCCACGCCCGTGATGCCGACCTCGAGATAGTAGGGCCTATCCCACGCCAGTTCACTCAGTGGTCGCGTCGAGCCCGCGCCCCCGAGAAGCACGTGGAACACGCCCTTGTTCATCTCGACACCGGTGATCGTCTGAGACCACAGGTTCATGCCGCCCACGGCGGCGTCCCACAGTGTGAACGAGACCGTATACCCCGGCCCGTCCAAGGGCGTACCGTCGGCCTTTGCCACCTTGGCCTGGTAGTGCAGCAGGAAGGGCACCTGGGCGCTGGCCGAGACGACCATCAGGCACGCGAGAAACACAGACAACTGGATGACACGATGGTACTTCATGGGTCGACAACCTCCTTAGGTGGACCGAGGACTATGTGTTTCGTTCTCCGTGGGACAGGTCTCTGACCTGTCGCCGTTCGAGGTGCAGGCACAGGTTGGGAAACCTGTGCCACGGGGCGGTCAGCGAATCTGGAATGCGGCCGTCCCCCGGGCTGCTTCTCCTTCCTCCGTCATGGCGGTCACCTCCAGCACGTAGGCGCCGCGCGGCAAAGCACCGCCATCGGCGGCGCGACTGGTCCACGTGAGACCGTTCACGCCCTGCCGACAGCGAGTAGCCTCGGTGACCACGGCGACGAGGCGGCCCGAAGGGCTGCGAACTCGGGCGCTGACGCTTGCCTCCTTCGAGATCGACCAGACGAACCGAACGCCGCGGCCTTGCGGCACGGCGGAGAGGCCGGTGATGGTCAGGCGGCCGGCGGATGCAGGTACCAGCTCGATCGCGAACTCCCGCGGCTCCCCCGCCGCGCCGGAGCGGAACTCGTAGGCTGTTCGCGTGCGCATGTACGTTCGCTTGCCTGTCGCCTTGTCAACGAGCAGCGGGCGCACCGTCTTGGGCGCGTCGCCCAGGTTGGGCCAGGCCAGCCGCACGGGTGTCTCGGCTGCCTTCGCCCTCACTGCGACCCGCCACGTCGGGCTTGCCTCGCGTGCGGACCGCAGGTCCCACGCCAATGGCTTGCCGTCAGCCGTGAGGAACTGAAGTTCGAGGGCGCCATGCCCGGCCGGACTCGGTGGCGGAGAGGGTACTTGTCGGGTAGAAGCCGCTACGCCGAAGCGCTTGCCGGCATCCCGGTCGTCCCCCGCAGCGGCGACCAGCTCCACCTGCCAGTTGTCCGCGGATGGCTTCTGCTTCCGTGGCTCTCGCCGACGCACGGCCGTGGCGGGCGCGGGGAACGTGAGGTTGCACTCCACCTGGGAGAGCATCCAGGATCCGCGCCACGGCTGCAGCGACTGCTGCGCGTTGGGATAGGAACCGGCCGCGATGAGGGTGTATGCGCAGTTGGCGGCATCCCACTCATAGGCGAACGCGCCCACGGTGTCGGTGGACGCGGCTTGGCGCAGGCTCATGGTGCCCATGAGTGGGTTGCTGACGGTGATTGCGTCGGGGTCCCACGGAAGCGCCTGCCCGAACGGGTTGCCGACGAGGTTCCAGCCGGGGTGCAGGTTGACGGTGAAGGGCTCCGTGCCGTTTGTCGGCACTCCCTTGCCGCCAGCAGCCACTGTCTGGGGCGCGAACAGCCAGAAGCCTTCGCCGGGATCCACCGCCTCCATGCCGGCGGGCGGCAGCTCCGCGTCGTAGCTGGTGTAGGTGCCAGCCTCCGCGTCCCAGCCCAGCAACTGCGTCCCGCCTTCTACCGCGCCAAGGACCTCGGGCGGCGCCGGGTGGTTCGGCGCGAACGGCAGCGAGATCAGGTGCCAACCGCTGTCGAACGTCTTGGTGAGCGGCACGCCCCACGCACGGGCAGTCACCGTCGCCGACTTCTCGCTCTCATTGCCGGCGAGATCGACAGAGGTCACCGCATACACATACCCGGTGTCGTCGGTCACCGTGCCATCGGCGTACGCGTTGTCTGGAACGCCGTCAGCCAGCACCGCGTCGGCGCCGCCCCCTGCCGCGCCTCGGTATACGCGCCAGCGCACGGTCGCGTCAGCCGGATCGGTCTGCCACGACAAGGACACACGGTCCTCTTCCACCGTCGCCTGCAAGCCCTGAGGGGCGGGCGGAGCCGTGGTGTCAACGGTGAACGAGCATTGCGCTGGCGTGGGGTCTTCCGTTCCTGCCTGTCCCCCACAGGTGAGCTTGCACTTGACCAGGAGCGTATGGCTTCCTTCGGCCAGGTTGGTCAGAGCGATCTCACCACCGGGTACTTCGGCGGACCAGTCGCCGTCATCGAGCTTGTGGGAGAACACGGCCTCGGTCGTCTCGCGGTAGTCGGGCACGGCGTTGTTCGGCGCGTCAAGCCAGCCGATGCCCTCCAGAGCCCGCACTGTCGCAGTGGCGGAAGCGCTTGACAGGATGCCCGGCGGCGCTGAGGGCAGCTCTGTGTCCGGGTCTGGCAGCAGCTTGCCCCCCGCTGAGCGGGTAGAGCGTGTCGATCACGTTGGGGTTCTGTGGGTCGTTCCTGTCCCACTTGAGGTTGCCCCGCTCGAATTCCTGCGTGCGCCACAACCGCGAGCCGGGTTGTCCGTTTGGCGGGTTGCGCCACAGGAACTCCGGGCTGACCGGCAGCCCCAACTTGCCGCCTTCCGCCCCGAGGCCGCTCCAGAAGCGGTCGTGGATCTTGAGCGCCCCCACGGCCGGGTCGGGGTCTGCCTCGCCCGTGACGGCCTCAGGTCTGATCTGCGGGTGCGGGCCAGCCACGTACACGTCCGTCGCCGGATTGAAGGGCTGACCCGACGGATCGAGTCCGTCCAGGATCTGGTAGACCAGCCCGTACTCCAGCTTCAGCCGACGGGCATGGACTCCCGTAGGACCCGAAGTGACCGTGGTCACATCGCCCAGAGGCAAGCCCAAGGTCGCAGCACCGCCGTGCTCGGCGTACTTGGCGTACACGGGCCCATAGCCCACGAATGCCTTGCCGTTCACCTCAGCCGTGCCCTCTTTGTAGAATACGACGGCGCCGTTCTGGAACTGCCCCACATCGGCGCGGATGCCGTACTTGGAGAGCTGGTCTTCCGCCACGTTCGCTGTGGGCAGCCCTAACGGCGAGTCGCCATAGCCGAGTGCACGGTATCGGTCGCCGACGCCGCCGAACACGGCGAACAGCTTGCCGCTGCCGTCCTCGTACTGGAAAATCGCGCCTGCCTCAAAGGTGATGACCCGGTAGGGCGTGCCCGTCTGCTGGGCGGTGCGGATGCCGGGAAGCTCCCCGGTGGGAAAGCCCAACGCCGACATTGTGGCATCGAGGGCGAGGTACTTCTCGTGCAGCTTCCCGCTCAAGGCAAACGCGCCGTACCGCGAGGAGAAGATCCCGCCCCGCTCGAACAGGCACTCCTCGCCGGTCGTGCCCTTGAGGCTCGGCCAGACAGTGTGCTGGTCGGTGATGGGAAGGCCCAGCTCCACCCACTCGTCCCCGCTGCCGCGACCGTCGCGGTACCGCTTCCCGATGCTGCTCCACAGGCCGAACGCTCGGTTGGCATAGGTTCCCACGCTGGCGGCGTAAACGGAGGCGTTGTTCTGGAAGTCCGTCCGCAGACCCTTGTCGAAGCTCACCGTGTCCTGGATCGGTACCCCGAGCACGCCCTTGTCGGCGCCCGACGCCTGGTACTTCGTCCAGCATGCGCCTTTCACGGCGAACCCAGGAGCAGCGCCCGGGTCCTGCCGAATGACGCCCTGCCGAGTCAGTGACCGCACGGTCTCTTCATCGTCGATGACGACGATGCCGCTTTCGTCATCCCATTCCCCGTCCGAGACCGCGCGGGTAGCCGCTGCGCGCCCTGGCTGACGATAGCCCCGGTACCGTTGTTTCAGGCTCTTTGCCCACCGCGACACCTTCGACACGGCCCGCCCAACGTCCGTGTTGCGCCCGTACACTTCGACGAATCCCTTCAGCACCCGCAGGGTCGTCCCCTCGCCGACCGAGAAGCCGGGAAGAACCTGGAAGGACTTGCCGCCGTCGATGCTCATGATGACGCCGCCCTCGAAGTCGCAGTAGATGAGAGATCCCACCTCGCGAACGTCAGAGATGGGGAAGCCCAGCTCCCCGCCCGTGCCGGAGGGTTCGTACTTGCCGCGCAACGGCCCCCAGACCGCGAACGCTCGCCCGCCGTGGGCGCCGTTCTCGTGGTAGTAGATGTCGCCGTCGTAGTCCGGGTTACTATGCCTGAACCGGGTGCCCTTGCCGGCGCTTGCCCAGTCGGGCTGCCGCCCTGAGTAGATGGCAGCAAGGAACTCGTCGCTCGTCGGGTAACCGAGCGGCGACGACGGCCCGCCCAGATCGCAGTACTTGCGCCAGATCACCCCGTGGATCCAAACGGCCTTGTCGCTGGCGTTGTCTGGCAGGATGATCGCTCCTCCGCCGGCTCCGTCGAAGTCCTGGATCCAGCAGGCGCCCCAGCGGTGGACGTACTCCGACCCGCCGTTGTTCCGCGGCGAGCCCGCTTCGGTGCGGTGAGCATTCCTGATCTTTGTGCTCGCAGTTGCCCGTTGCTCCGCGGAGCCGTAGTTCTCGCCGGGGCGCATGTCGCCCATCGCGACCGACGGGGCACCACCCCCGGCACTGTTGTTTGACCTGCACTTCTGGCCTTTCGTGGGGTTGATCGCGCCCTCAAAGGTCGTTTCCTTTGATCGGAGGGGACTCGTGGCTTTGCCGAGGTGGATGTGGATGTGTGGGGCGGTGGACCATCCGGTGTTCCCCATCCAGCCGATAACCTGGCCACGACTCACCGGGGTCCCGTCCGACCCCACGCCCTCCACGCGCGAGAGGTGACCGTACAAGGTGGCCCATCCACCGGCGTGCTCGATGACAACGCAGTTCCCGTAGCCTCCGTTGTAGGGTTCGTCGCCATCCCTTCCACCCGGTCTCGTCTGTGTGGCCCATTTCCTCACGCGTGCCGTACCATCGGCGGCGGCCCGCACCGCGTGCTCTCCATTGGGGTTGGCGATCGGCTGGAAGTCCCACGCGAACCGGATGCTGCCCGTGTGGGAGTACGCTCCGTTATTCCCTTGTACGCACTTCCACTCTTCACCAACCGTCCATGGAAACGAGAGCGCTGGCTGCCCCACTGCCGCCCTTGAACAGACAGCCAACGCAACGCAGCCGAACGCGGCGTGCAGCCTCCAAGAAGACCTGACCAAACCGCCCTCTGTTGCACCGGATGCCGGGCAGGGAACCGGACGGGCACGGCGACCGCGGTTCGCCGGAGCCGCCGACCGTTGCCCTGAAAGTCCACGAGTTCCGCCTCCTCGTCCGCGCGCCAGAGACAACCGTCTGCTACCCATGGTCCTCCTCCGAGCTGTCGGTATCGAACGCGCCCCCGGGGTGACACCCGCTGTGACTGCCCAGCGCAGCCACCATGTTGATTCTTGGGAGCAATCCTGTTCGGGCCTCATACCTATGTCACGCCCTCATCATTCTTATGTCGTCGCGTCGAGATAGCTATGTCACCGACGCTCCATGATCATGGAATCGCAGCTACCAACCAGACCCCGTAGCCTCGCCCCTTGCGGGCGTCTCCGCCACGCGGTCGAACGGGCACAAGGCCCTGGGCTACGGGGTGCCGAGAACGGGCGCCTTGCCTGCGGGTCCTCCGGTCCTTTGGGTCCGGCGGCGGCGCCGCTCCTGGGTTCTGTCGGGAGGCCGCGAATCATCTGGCCTTCGGGGGTCGGTTCGGGGAAGACGAGGCAGGCGGATCGGTACCAGGCTACGCAGTCTTCCCAGAGGTGGCCGGCAAGCTCGCTCTGCTCGCGGCGGGCTTTGCGCGCGTCGGCCTGGTGGGCTTCCAGCGATTCCGCCTTCGCGGCGGCGGCCTGGCGCAGGGCGGTGAAGGCGGCGCGGGTGTTGGTGGGGGTCGGGCTCCAGTCGGCGTCGGGGAGGCGCTGCCAGGCGACCTCCCAGGCCAGGGCGTCGTCTAACACGTCCCGGCGGCCGTCGCCCTCGGCGTCGAGACCTTTCAGCAGGCCCAGCGTCTCGGGGTCGTTGCGGTACTTGGCGCGGGCCATTCCCAGGCCCTGGGCGGTCAGGCCGTGCAGCTCATCCAGAGCCGCATCGGCGCTCGCCCGCGCCCGGTTCAGGTCCATGTCGGCGCCCTCCAACTGGGCTTCCTTCGCCTGCAGCGCGGTCAGGTCGTTCTGCCAGTCAGCAACTGTTTTGTCTTCCCATACCCAGGCACCTGCCAACCGCTCCTGGACGGCTTTGGTCGCTTGCGCCCGACCGACTATGAAACCGGTGCTGATGCTCATGCTGAGACCTCCTGTGCGGATTTTGGATTGCAGAGTTCAGATTGCAGATTGAAGGGCGACGGGCGCGGAGGCGGGGTGGTTGACTGGTGCCGAGTTGCTGGCGTCGGAACGCCGACGGGCGCTCTTCTCCCACCCGGGGCGGCCCGGTCGGGGCTTGCGTGTGGGGCGAAACTGCGCTGAACTTAGCTGGTGTACGGTGTGGTCAGGAATGAGCGGCGACGAGGAGGTGCTTTCAGGAGATAGCTACGGACGTCTGCATGACGGAATGGACGGCAATTTCCTATCCCTGCGAAGGAGGAGAACGAGAATGTCCACAAAAGCAAAGCGGGGCTTCACACTCATCGAGCTATTGGTGGTCATCGCCATCATCGCCATTCTGGCGGCCATCCTGTTCCCGGTGTTCGCCAAGGCGCGCGAGAAGGCGCGCCAGACGAGTTGCCTGTCGAACACCAAGCAGCTTTCTCTCGGGTTCGTGATGTACGTTCAGGACTACGACAGCCGATTCCCACCCCAGCGAGACTGGGGTGTCTCGGGCACGTACCGTCACTGGGTTGACGAGATCTACCCGTATGTCAAGAACACCCAGCTCTACGTCTGTCCCAGCGCGAAGGACTGGAATTACACGACGATCCCCAGCGGGACCCCGCCGGGGGGCACGGTCTGGTGGTCGCAGCAAGTCGGCAACTGCAGCTACGGCTACGGCGCTTGGCTCGGCGGGTTCGGAAGTGGCGCAGCCCGCAAAGAGACGCAGATCAACGCCGTAAACACGCTCCTGGTCGCCGACTGCAATAACGGAGTTCACGCCTGTTGCGGCGGGGACTTCCGCGTGGCGTATGCCGAGATCTGCCAGTCGCAACCCGGCGGCTGCAACATCAAAGCCGACTACCCCAAGGACGACTACGCGCGGCACAATGGCGGAGAGAACATCGGGTTCGCTGACGGCCACGCGAAGTGGCAGAAGGCGCAAACCGTGATGCAGAACCGGCAGATCTGGGAGGACGGCAACTGAGCCTCGCCCCCCGGAAGTCGGGGGGCAACTGCTGACCGACGTGTGACGGCGCGCAAGGCAGCGCCCCAACCGGGCGGAACTGCCGACTGTTGTGTGCCTGGCCTTGACCGTGGTCCCGAGATCCGGACTCGGGACCACGGCGTCCACCGTGTAGAGCTCGATCCAGTACCTCTCGGGAGTATGGCAATGAGAAGATACAGCATGATGTTGTGCGTCGCGCTTGGGCTGTTGGTCTGCCTGGCATCCGGGTGTTCCCCGAAGAAGAAGGATGCTGGCGAGGGCGCGAGTCAGAAGAAGATGGGCACGGGCGACTACCAGCAGCAGATGACGAAGCAGAAGCAGACGAAGTAGCCGGCGTGCGCGACTCAGGTCGGGACACCGGTCTGGGTCGCGCGCAGGCAGTTGTGTGCTGTTCGGGCTGATGCCTTGGCTCCACCGGGAGACCGCCCCAATTGAGGCGGCTCTTGCGTGTATCGCTGTGCGCGGGAATGCTGTGAGCTGTCCCTGTTGAGCACCCGCATCCCTGGAGCCAAGGCCATGAACCACCTCGTCCTCTCCGCGCAGCGCAGTCTGGCGTCCCTCGCCCTCCTCGGTTGTCTGGCGGCGCTAGGGCGGCCGGCTTCGGCGCAGATGCAATCCGGCACCAACATCCCCGGGTTTGCCGAGACGATGGGCGTCGACCCGAAGCAGACCACCGACCCGTACTCGGTGCAGTTCGTCACCAGCAGCGCGCCGGCCAACGTGCTGTGGCCGGGCGAGCAGGCGTCGTTCTCGTTTCAGCTCGTCAACAACAGCGACCGGCCGATTCAGGGGCCGGGCAAAGTCGAGCGGATCGCCTACGGGACCAAAGGCCGGCCGGGCGACATCTGGGTGCCGGACATGTTCAAGGTGGCCGATCTCGGGTCAGCGCCGGTCGAGGTCAACCTGCCGCCGGGGAAGTGGCAGAACCTGACGGTCACGCCGAAGGTGCCGGAGACGAAGGGCGCCTATGCGCTGGTGCTGGACTTGGGTTCAGCCGGGCGCCGGTTCGTTACGAGCTTTGTGCGCACGTTCAAGGCGGAGCGCAAGCCGGTGCAGTTCCCGCAGCTCTGCCTCGACAACGACGACCCCGACCTGCTGACGCGCTTGGGCGCAGCGCCCAACCGGATGGGAATTGGCTACAAGCCGACGACGGAGAAGGACTTCGAGGCGTGGTACCGCAAACAGGGGGAGCAGCTCCGGCGATACAAGGATGCCGGACTGGCCATCACCATCGAGTTCGGCAGCGGCGCCTTCTGGCATGAGAACCAGCCGTTGGGCCGCCCGCGGCCGTGGCTCGACGGCAACGGGGTGATGCAGGACACCAAGTTCGACCTGGCCTGGCTGCCCGCTTGGGATGCCGACTTCAAGCAGTTCTGCAAGCGGTTCGCTGCCGACTACGGCTGGCCCAAGGGGCCGGTCAACGGCTTCATGCTCTGGAACGAGCCGTGGGAGGGCATCTCCATCTCGGGCTGGGGCGCCGAGATGCTCCGCTATCGCGCGATGTACACCGCCCTGTGCGAAGGCACCGAGGAGGCGCGCAAGGAAGCCGGTGTGCAGGTGCTTGTGGGCGGGTGCGACAGCTCGTCCAACACCTTCGACAAGCTGTTTCCCGACGGTAGCGACGAGATGCTCAAGTGGCTCGACTTCTGCTCGATCCACTACCAGGGCATGGCGCCGCCATCTACCGTGAAGGCTTGGCTGAACCGGAAGCACCCCAACGGCCGGGTGCGCATCTGGGACACGGAGAGTTGGGTCGCCAACACCGACGACCGGGTTGCCGCCGTCGTCGCCACCAATCTCTCCACCGGCCACGACCGAGCGGTGGGCATCTATCACGGCAACGTGGCCACCGAGTGGCACGCCCGCGGCGCGCAGGTGTTCGGCGACGACGGGCAGAAGAAGCGCATTGAGTACAGCCACACGTGGTCCGTCGCCGCCAGCGTCGGTGCGACGACCCACTTCCTGGGCGAACGCAAGTTCCGTGAACTTCTCTTCAAGAACGGCCTGCCGTGGGTGATGGTGTTCGCCGGGAACCTCGCCTCCGACGGCAAGCCGGATCCCGAAGACGGTACTGTCGTGATCGTCGGCGACATCGGTGAGGAGTTTGGCGCCGATAACGTACTCTTCCGCACGGCTCGTGACTTCGTCGAGGTCGAGCGGAAGAGGACGCTGAAGAAGCAGCTCGCGGCGCTGCCGCCCGGCGCAGACCCGGAGAAACACGCCGAACTCGTGAAGGCGATCACGACCTCGGAAGCACTTAGCGGCGCGACGATGACCCTCAGCGATGCCAAGGGCCGCTTCGCGCTCTCCGACTTCTACGGGAACCCCGTTCCCGCCAAGGGCGGGAAGATCATCGTCCCGCTCGACCACCGCGGCTTCTTCCTCCGGGGCAACGGCAAACCAGGCAGCTTCGCCGCCTTGCTGCAGGCGATCCGGACCTCGCGGGTGGAGGGAATCGAGCCACTGGCGAAGGAGTGTCCCGACCTCGTTGAGCGCGTCGAGCGGAAGCCGCTGCTGCGGCTGCGCCTGACCAACGTCCTCAATCGGCCGGTGCAGGGCACGCTGACGGTCGCCCTTGGCGCACTGTCGCTCGATCACCCCAAGCAGCGGGTTGCCTTTGCAGCCGATGAAACGAAGACCGTCGAGCTGCGGGTGACGGCCGGCAAGTCGGCCGACGCCAACACCTACCCGCTGCGCCTCGTCTTCGACGCCGGCAAAGACGGCCGCTCCGAGCACGAAGAGGACCTGCACGTCAACGTGATCGCTCACCGGACCATCGGTGTCGACGGCAAACTGGACGACTGGGCGGGCATCCCGACGCAGACGATCCGCGGCGCCGGGGACAGCGGCCCGACGCTCCAGGAGTTCGCGTGGCAGCCGTTCAAGGCCTGCGACACCTCGGTGACAGAAGGCTACGCCACCGGCTGGTTGGCGTACGACGACGACTATCTCTACTTCGCCGCGAAGGTGGCCGACAGCACGCCCGAGGGCGGGATGCTCCGGTTCGAGACCCGCGACGACGACCAGTTCTTCTACCCCGAGAAGTGCTCCGTGGTGCGACTGAAGGACCCGCAGATCGCCCCCTTCCGCGCCGAAGACACGGAGACGCCGCAAGAGCTGACCTGGCCCGCCGGGGTCCGCCGATACAGCTACCGCAGGGATCCCGACCTCCCCGCGGGCAACGCGCCGCGGCACGACAACGTGCAGTTGGCCTTCAACGTCGTTCCCGAAGCCGACAAGCCTTGGGCGCCGTTCCCGCCGGGCACCATGCCGAAATACACCGGCTACTGGGACACCGACTACGAGTACGCCCTCAATCCCGTCGCCGCCAAGTACGGCGGCGGCACCGAGATCTGGCCGCTCCGTCGGCCGGACCTGCCCAACAAGCACTACTACCCACGGCAGCCCAAAGCCCCGGGCGAGGGTCCCGTCAAGGACGGCAAGTTGGTCGTGACCCACGAAGGCAACACCCGGATCACCGAATGCGCGCTCCCGTGGCACGAACTCCCCGCCGTGCGGCAGGCGCTCGACGCTCGGCGCCCAATCAAGTTCACCTTCCGCGTCAACGACAACACCGGCACCGGTTGCCTGGAGCTATCCCGCGGCCGCAGCGTCGCCAAGCGCAACGGCTCCTTCAAGGCAGACTGGGTGGAGCACTGGGCAAACGAATTGGAATTCGGGTGGGAGTAGGCGCGCAGGGGACGAAGACGGGCCGCCGCCCTGCTGAACCGGCACTCGGAGGCACTACTACACAGTTGTGTTCTGACGAGTCGTTCGTCGCAACACAATTGTGTTCCCGCGACCGCGCCAAACGCACGAAGACCCCTCGCCTTTGGGCGAGGGGTCTCGGTGTCATCTGTTCGGTGAGCGATTACCGATCGTGGGGGCCGGACCCCGGCGGCGGCTCGACCACCAGGTACCCTTGCGGGTGGCGCTGGTAGTACACGCCGTTGTACCAGAGGTACCGGACGCCGTTGACAACCACGGTTTCGTGGTCGTCGGGAACCGTGGGGACGACGAAGCCGGCCAGGGGCATGACAACCAAGTAGTCGCGGCCTCGATCGAGGTAGTAGACGCCCTCACAGTACTGAGATACCCGCGAAGGTTAAGAACACACCGAAGTCCCGGTGCGACTTCGGCTCCGTCTGGGAGAATACCCTCTGTCCTCCGTCTGCTGCACGCCTGCCGGGGAAGTTCCGCGAACTTCCACTTCGGTGTGTTCTTAACCTTCGCGGGTATACATGGCGTCAGCCACGACCCGTTGGATCCACTCCGGTCGGGAGTAGTCCCACAGCGCGCGGTACTCGGGCAGAGCGTGGTAGTGCCGGTCGAAGGTGGTGAAATCGCCGGTGAACATCACCCAGCGATTCTCTCCCGAGACTGTCTGTCCGGCTTTCAGGCAGTTGACCGCCACCAAGTTGTTCCAGCCCTGAGCCGTGCCGTTCGCCGCGCCCGGCAGTACAAAGCGACCATTGACGTGGAGGCGGTAGGTCGCCAGCCCCAGCGAGTAGTCATTGGCTATCGCCATGGGGGCGTCGCCTGCGGCGAAGTTCTCCTGCGCCACCTGCTCCGTCTTGGTGACCAGCTTGCCTTTGGAGACTGTATTCGTCTCAGCCAACGCGCCAGCGCGGCCGCTCTGCGCCAGGAACTGCGCGTCCAGTTGGGTATCGGCTTCGTAGCGGAGGAAGAAGCCCGTGCGGTCAGTCGTCGTGAACGAGACTTGCTTGCTGAGGACGCGGTCCGGTTCGAGCGTGTAGCGCTTGAGGATGGTGAGGTCGGGGAGTGCAGCGTTCCGGCAGGTCATCACCACCAGGGGTCTGTCGCCAGCCGTTCCGCGCTCCACTCTCTGGACGCGATCCAGCAGTTCCGTGGCGCGCGTGACGTCGTACTCCGTCTCCACGAGGTACCGGTCGTTACCGGCGACCATCGCCTTGCGTCCCGTGGCAAGATCCCGGCCGCCCTGGAGGGCGCCGTTGGCGAGGGAGACCGCGTACCGGGTTTTCGTGTCCGCCAGAATCTCGAGCTTCGCGGGAGGCTTGCTTGCCGCAGCAGACCCGCGGCTCTGCCCCGTCAGTTGCGCGAGGCGAACCGTCAAACCTGCGCTCCGCGGCAGATCCTGGACGCCTGCTGCACACCACACCCTCCCGTCCCAGTCAGGAGGGGCCTTCGTCGCGAGCAACAGCTTGAGCCGGCTGTCTGCCTGTCTCGCTCAGTGCGACAGGTCAACAAACTCGGAGTTGAATGCCAGTGTCCGCGCCAAGGAGAGCGGCGGACCGTCGAGAATCCAGTCGGCCGGGCGGAGGTCGTAACGCTCAGGGCTGCCCGCACCCAGTCCGTACCATACCCGCTTCTGGTACCCGTGCGGACCGTGGTAGTCCACCACCAGCCCGGCGAAGGAGTTCTCATGGCGACCGACGACCTCGCCAGCCTTGCGAACGTCGACAGTTAGGTCATTCAGACCCACTGCCTCAAGCCCTGCGAATGCCCAGCCGGTATCAGTCTGGGTGCCTATGTTCGCGGTGAGCGTGAGGCTGTTCTGATCGAAGCGCGCCACCAGTCCGGGCCGGTAGGGATAGGTGTCGAGTCTGCTCTGGATGACGTGAAACGCTGAGGTGCCCGGGCGCGGCGGACGACACGTCGCGGCGGGCACTGCAGCGGCAGCATGGGTGACCGCAGGCACGCTGGCCGTCCACTCAGCGAACACCGGCGGCGGCATCTTCCCCGTCCACGGCTGCCGGTCCGGTCCCGCGCCGATGCGGAGGGAGTCCACACTCATGCTGACGCCCATGTAGATCCCCGGCTGCCGCTTGCCCGGCACACAGATGTAGTTGTCGCCGGCGTACGTCAACAGCATCAGCTCGCGGTTGAGCAAGCCCGGAGTCGCCAGACCCTGGTAGAAGACGGGGTCCTTCTCAATCAGCGGTACCTCGGTGCCGTTGGGGACGAACGCGGTACTCCAGCCCGAGGTCGTGACCACGTCTTCGGCCTCCAGGCGGCAGTTCCTCCAGCAAGCTCGACCGGGAGGGTGCGCCTCCCTTGCCGATTGGCGCCGCCGTTGCCACCAGGCAGGGGACCCGCCCTCGGGTGGCGAAAACAGCATCGCCGGTACACTTGGAGGGAGCACACCGTGAAGCCCTGGTTTGTGGTGCTGTTCGCGCTTGCCGCGGGCGTTTGTCACGCCGAAGAGCCGCTGGTCGTCGAAGACAAGTTCGACACCTACGCTGACGGATCAACCGGCTCGCCGACCTGGCAGCCGTTGACCAAGGAGTGGGTGGTCCGAGAAGGCGTGCTGGAGGCCGTCGAACCCAGGCGGACCGGCACTATCACGTGGTTGCCCGGCCAGGTGTTCGGCGAGGTGCGGGTCGACGTCCGCTTCAAGATCCTCAACGAAGGCGGCGGCGTCCGCGCGCCGGGAATCGTGCTGGCCTCCCAGGACAGTACGCGCTACTACTACGTGCACTACGACAGCCGGTTCTCGCAGGTCATCCTCGTCCGCGTTGATCCGGGCAAGCCGTGGAACGAGCTGAAGCGCGTTCCTGGAATCACCATTGCGCCCGAAGTGTGGCACCAGGCACGGTTCGAGCTGGCTGGCGGCCACCTCGCCGCGTCCCTGGACGGCAAGCTGCTCGCAGAAGCAGACGACAACACGTACAAGGCCGGCGCCGTTGGCTTGCGCGCCGGGCAGGGGCATATTCTGTTCGACGACCTGCGCGCGGAAGGCGCCCGGGGCAAACTCGAGAAGGAGTGGCAGCTCATGGCAGAATCAGTTCCTCACGACGACCTCGACTGCAAGATACTCTCGGCGGCGGAGCGTGTGGTCGCCACCAAAGGGGAGGGGTACTTCCCGGTACTCATCAAGCTGCGGGAGGGCTCAATCGCAGCAGTAGTCCGTGGCGGCGCGCCCCACATTGGCATCGGGGGACGGCTGGACTTCATCCGCTCCACTGACGGCGGCAGGAGTTGGTCGGCGCCGACGGTCATCGTCGACTCCAAGTGGGACGACCGCAACCCTGCCTTCGGCCAAATGCCGGACGGCACGATCGTCTGCGCGTATGCCGAGGCGCAGACGTACAACGAGAAGGGCGAGTGGGACACCAAGGCTGGCGAGTACATTGACTTCTACGTTACGAGCGCCGACAACGGCAAGACGTGGAGCGAGAAGCAGAAGCTGTTCGTGGGCCCGGTCCGTGGCGGCTCACCCTACGGGAAGATCGTCGTGACCGAGGACGGTACCGCGTTGATGTCGGTATACGGCAGTGCCGATCCCGACTGGACTGGCGAACCCAAAGTGCCCGACGGCGCCACGCAGCTGGTCGGCATTGTCCGCAGCCGCGACAACGGGCGCACTTGGGGCGACTTCAGCTTCGTGTCCACGCGTGACCACAACGAGACGGCGTTGCTGGCGCTGACCAGTCAGCACCTCCTGGCGGCGGCGCGAACGTACTCCCTCGGCAACGTTGAGTTGCTGGAGTCGCTTGACGGCGGGCGCACTTGGGGCGACGCGAAACCCGTTACCGAGAAGTCCCAGCACCCCGCCGACTTGATCCGCCTGACCGACGGGAAGCTGCAGATGACCTACGGCAATCGCCGCGAGCCGTTGGGTTGCAGCGCCATTCTCAGTTCCGACAGCGGCCGGACGTGGGACTACGCACACCGCGTCATGGTCGGTTGGACATGCGTAAGCAGCGACTGCGGCTATCCCAGCAGTGTGCAGTTGGACGATGGCACAATCGTGACTCTGTACTATTCTGTGGGCTTGAGCGACGTTGAAGGACACGAGTTCGCAGTCGCGATGCGATACACTGAGGCAATGGTCAAGCCGTAGCCCGAACCCGCGTTGCCCTCCACAAACTCAGTTGAGTTCTCCGTGGTGCTCAACCGAAGCGCCGGCAGGGGTGGTTCCCACAGAACCACGACTGTCCCTGTCTGGCTCGTGCCCCTCCCAGACCTCCTGCACCCACTTGAGCAGCAGGTCTTTCTGCGCGGCCGCTTTCTCGGCAGGCACGGCTTCGGGCGCCAGTTCCAGTGCCAACATGCCGGCGTAGCCGACGCGGCGGAGTGCCTGCAGGATCCCCTTCAGGTCGAGGTGGCCGGCACCGAGCCCGAGGTGGTCACGCTTGCCGTCGTAGTCGTGGAAGTGCACGTGGTTGAGCCGCTTCCCCCGATGCTCGATGAAGCCGGGAATGGAGCCGTAGTGGGCGTACCCCGGCCGGCCGTCGCGCTGAAACGCAATGTGACCGACATCCAGGCAGATCCCGAGATGCGGGCATTCCACCTCGGTGAGCACGTCGAGCCGATCCGCCACGATCAGGTCGTCCGCGACCTCCAGCGACAGCGGGACGCCGGTGCGCGCGCACACCGCCTCGAGCTGCCGCAACGAGTCGACAAGTGCCGCTCGCCGCTGTTCCCAGGTCGTCCCGTTCTCGCCCGCACCCGAATGCACAACCACCACGTCCGCGCCGAGCTTGGCGGCGAATTCCAAGTGGCGGCTCAGTCTGTGGACCGACTCCCGCCGAGCCGTCGCGTCTGTTGCCACCAGTGACAGTTCGTCCTGGATCGGCGCGTGAACCTCGATGCCCCTCAGCCCCGCGACCTCCTGCCGCAGCCGCGCCCAGTCCGCGTCGGTCAACTCGCGGATGTCCAGCCCCCGGTCGGGCGCCAGTCGCTCGTTGGTATGGAAGCCCAACGCCTCGAACCCACGCGCCTTCAGCCACGCGAGCTGGTCGATGACGTCCAGAGCGCCATTGCCCCAGAGGGTGTAGCTGATGAGGAGAGCGGGCATGTCTCGGAACACCTACTCAGGAGGCCCCGTAGGCCGCGGGCGGTTACGGGCGAGAAGGAAGCGTGGCGCGCTGGCACGCCGAGCTACGAAGGGACCCCGCAGTCCCCCGGGCGCTGGCAGGCTACGGAGTGTGCGTTTCATGGAAACAACGCCAGCAGCGCGTCGGCAAACAGCTTCATCCCGCGCTGGTCGGGGTGGTTGATGGCGTTCAGGAGGAGCGTGGTGTAGGGGAGACCTTGGCGCCAGAGGTGGCCCCAGCGGAGGGAGGCGTCGGCCAGGGCGACGTTGTGGGTGGCAGCGAACTCGCGGAGTCCTTTCACGTAAGGGCGCGGGTCATTGTCGCAGTCGCGCTCGGAGGGGAGACCCATCCAGTCGGGGCGGACGTAGTGCGGGGTCAGGATCGCCCATTCGGCGCCGCGCTGGTTGAAGTCGGCCAGGCGCTGGCTGTACATCTGCTCGACGCCCGCGGGGTCGAGGGAGGCGTCGTTGACAAACTCGGAGACGATCAGGTCGGGCTTGCGGGCGAGCACTTGTTCCTTGTAGTTGTACTGGCTGCCCGGTGGCTCGTCCAGGAAGCTCTGGGTGTTGCGACCGCCCCAGGCGACGGTGGTCAGCTCAATGTCGGCCTTGGGGAAGCGCTCCTGCAGTCGGGCGACGAACTGCTCCTGCCAGCGGTTGTGCTCCCAGTCGGGAACGAACGTGCCGACAGTGACGCTGTCGCCCCAGGCGAGAATGGTCAGCTTCTCCCCGGAGCGGAGTTTGGCGAGGGACTTGGGGAGGAGTCGCTCGGCCGGCGTCGGGTGCTGCTGCGGTGGCTCGGGGTAGGCTTCGGCCTGGACCGGGAACAAGTTCGCCTCGGCGAGCTTCGACAGGCGGCCTGGGATCCAGACATTGGCGACGCGCTTCTGCCCGGCCGGAACCTCCGGCGGCCACGGCACGTTCACATGCGACTTGCCAGCGAGCAGCGACACTTTGCCTGCCGCGTCCACTACCACGGAATCGAGGCGACACACGCCGTACTGGTAGTCCACGTACACCGGAGTGGCGTCGCCGATCCTGCCGCCCTCGAGCCGGCCAACCGTCCCCCAGCGCCGGTCAATGCCATAGTCTTTGTCCGGCTCCAACGCCTCGCCGTCGTCCTTTGCCAGCTTGACGCGCACAGAGTCCGGCACGAGCATGTCTGCCGCAGTGGTCTCCAAGGTCGTCGCGCCGCGCAGCTTCGTGCCCTTGGTCCACGGCGCTGCCTTGTCATTGAAGACCGGCAAGCGGCCGTGGGCTTCGTCGGTGACCGTGACGACCTCCGGCGGCGCGACTTGCAGATCAACAGCGGCGAGCACGCCAACTCGTTTGCCGTTGACCTCCACCTCCCCCGGGCCAACGCGGACGACGAAGTCGCCGGCAATCGTCAGCGGCAGCTCGGCGGCTCCCGCCATTGGGGACAGGCTAAGCAGGGAAGACATGAAGAGAAGTGGCATGGGGTCTCTATACTCGCGAAGGTTAGGAATACACCGAAGCTATTGCACAAGTTCGACGCCTCTGCGTGCACAGCAGTGTGTTGGGTGCTCACCACACGCCCACGGGTGAAGTTCTGCGAACTTCCACTTC
>Ga0210058_1001272_pt1 | contig 22490 bp, 23 predicted proteins | sample CryGeymeta201511_FD_183979 | JGI IMG/M metagenome (GOLD analysis project Ga0210058, IMG submission 183979) | Groundwater microbial communities from Crystal Geyser aquifers in Utah, USA - Crystal Geyser metaG 2015-11 (SPAdes) (version 2) | ecosystem: Environmental > Aquatic > Deep subsurface >...
ACCGATCTCTCTACTTCTTCCGTCACCTCGACCGCTACAAAAAAGAACTCACCTCACTTATAACCGATAACTTTCAAACCTATCCCGCTGCTGCTGTTGCAAACCTGGGTTAGTTGGGTATAGTTTGTATTTTATTCTTGGCGTACAAGAAGAATCCAAACTACCTTTGGCTCTTGCTCTTCTGGGACTGGACAAAAGTATTTCTTTTGCTCTGAGATGTCGTCTCACCATATTGCCGGGGGATAATACCCTCGGCCTTTTTTTATGGCTAAAAGCTTGACAGGTGATGAGTTGATGATATGATGAGATTATGCAAACACAACAGTATATTCGTTCCACTGTGAATCTACCCGTAGATATACACAAAAAACTCAAAATAGAGGCTCTAAATAGAAGTATGACATTTTCTGCGGTGATTTTGGATAAATTGAGAGGTACGGAACAGAAAAAAGACAATATAAAGAGTGCCTTGTTGTTTTTCAAAAAATTAAGACAAAACGGACCTTCCTTTGATGGAGTGGAAGCGATTAGAAAAAATCGAGATTTAGGCAAGATATGACAGAACTAGTGGTAGACGCCTCCGTATTTGTCAGCTTGTTTGATAGGGAGAGCGCCAATACCAAGTGGGCAGAGCAACTGATGGAACTAGCTAGTCAGGATTTGATATTAATCGTGTGTCCGGATCTAACCATATTGGAACTGACCAATGTGCTAGTCAAAATGAAGAAAGTCGAACCAAAAGAAGTAGATCGATTTATGAAGATGCTCGAGTCTGTTGGGGTAGAATTTATGCAATTACTTTCTGGAGATGCCCTGGATATTGCTAAATATATGAAGAAATACAGTTTGACGGCCTACGACGCAAGTTACTTATTGCTGGCTGAAATGTCTGAGTCACAACTAATAACAGAAGACAGGGAATTGCTTAAAGTGCCCAGAAGCGTTTCCTTGAAAAACTTTTTTGATGATAAAATGAAACTATGAAAAAGAATCTACTGGGTGGCTTGGTGTGTGTGATAATGTTTGGACTGATATTATTTCTTCCTAAGGGGGTTCAGGCAAATGAAGGTGTCATAAATCTTAGAGGAACTGGTACGGGGGGTGCTTGCTACGCATCTTCTGTCTTTATTGATGGTACGTACAAAATTCTTATGACTTGCCGAGAACTGAAAATAGCTCTATCTCCCGAGAAAAATCGCTATGTAGCCTGGGTGGAGGATGACGTGGGGAAGCAGAAAAGACTCGGTGAGATAGCCAATGGCAAATTGTCTTCTCTTACCGACATTAAGTTTGTCAGAATCTTTGTCACGGTAGAATCTGACGGATATGGAAACACTCCCTCCGCGGATGTACTTCTGACCGGTTTCGTGGAACCAATAAATTTTGGACCCGGGATCGCCTCTCCTCCGATCGTAACGCCAACCCCTACCCCCACAAAAACGGAGGTTGCCTCGCCCACGGGCGTGACTGAGACACAAGGTCAGTCCGGTTTGGGCAGCGCTTTGGGCACCATCTTCAAGATTGCCTTGCTCGGGTTTGGGGTATTGCTGCTGGTAGTTGGGGTCTTTAGCTTCCTCTCCAGAAAGAGAAGCCTATAGAGGTTACCTTTTTCTTCCAGGTTTGATATATTATGGTCACCTGAACGTCCACATTTGACCTGTGATGAGGCCAGTCATGTTTTTTTTCAGGCTCATGCTGATGATCGTAATCTCCGAGTGATCTATTTTTTGATCGCCGGGAAGAGCCATGAAACAAGCTCGTGGTGGGTATCATAACTGAAAAAGCTGTCTAGTAAATTAATAAATCTCAACCCCGTTTGGTTTTTTCTCGGTTTTTTTGGTTCTGATTTTTTCTGAGCTTGGATTCATCATATGGTTGATGAGAGTGGCGCCTTCGGCGGTGAAGTTACTCTATATCTTTGCGACTGCCAATATCTCATTCGTTATAATAAGTTTGTGGCTGGATGAACGAATGAGTGTTTTTATAGATTGGCTATCGGTCTTGCCATAATCACTTATGAATTTGTGTGTTAATTTAGCCCTCGGGAAACCGCGGGCTTTTTTTGTGCATAAAAACGTTAGGGGATGAGAAGATGAGATAAAAATTCGACGGCGGGAGTTATGATGGAGGTGATGGGGGCTTCATTGCCAAAGAGAGGGAAGATGAGAAAAATCAAGATAAGGACACCGTAGCGGTTCATAATGGCTTGAAATTCGTAAGCAAGGTCACGTGGAAGGATGCCGAAAAGAATTTTTTGGCCGTCCAGCGGGCCGACGGGAATCAGATTGAAGATGGCTAGGCCGATATTGACGGTAATGAGAGGAATCAAGAAAACGGAAAAAACATACGGGGTGAAACGGACGAGAATGGAGATAGTGATGGCGAGTAAGATATTGCTGATTGGTCCGGCAATAGAAATGATGGCGGCGTCACGCCGGGGGTTTTTGAGATTGTAAGGATCGAAAGGAGTGGGCTTTCCCCAGCCAAAGACGAAATTCACTCCCGAAACGGCGGAAAAAAGTAATAGACTAAGTGGGAGGATGACAGTACCCAAGAGATCAATGTGGGCAAGTGGGTTCAGAGTTAGTCTCCCGGCCGCTCTGGCAGTAGGATCTCCCAAACGATCAGCCGCAAAGGCATGAGCAAATTCGTGGATGCTAATAGAGATAATGAGGTAAACTACAAGTAGAAAGACGTAGACGAACATGTTGAGGTTCATTATACGGGAAGTAGATAGTTATTGGTGCGAAGTTATTAGTTGCTGATGCGAAGTAGGCACAAGTGTGATAGAATTTAGATCATGGAAAAAGAAAAATATGGCTGTGTCATTTGTGGCAAAGGAGTTCAAAATGCAAACCTAGTAAGTTTTTCGAAACGTAAAATTAAGCATATCCGCCGACCTAATCTTCACACTCATCACTTGGTGGTTGAGGGCCAAAGAGTCAAGATTAAAGTTTGTACCACTTGTAAGAGATCTCTACGTGTAGACGACAGAAAAAATCAAGCGGTGGCTAATGTCTAACAAAACAGAATGGTCTAGGCGGTGGTATGGATCAATTAGGCGAGGCAATAGTGGCGGTGCTACATACGGCGAGGGCTATGGTGGGGGACAAGTCGGACATTCAAGGTTTGGAGAATGCGCTCTTCGAATAGGAGAGCAAGGAGAGATGACGGCTATTTTTCCTGATGTTGGGGTGATGTGTGGCTATGATGATGAGAAGCAACTAATTTTTGTTTGTGTGGATGTGGCTTGTTTTTTGGGAAATTTAGAAAATGAAAGGCTGGACGAAATGGCCAATAAAGGTGTGAATATCTTGGCATTATCAAAAGATTTGGAGGTCAAAGAACAGGTGTTGTTTTTGACGGTATTTCCCACAATAGCGAGATTGGCAGTAGAAACTAGAGACGAAGTCAATCTGGTAAGTGAGGACGTGGTTGAAAACATAGATTTGACCAAGGGCTTCGATGGTTTGATTAGATATATAGGTACAGAGATTGCTTACCATACCAGAAAACTTGGAGATGAAATGTTTATTTCGATAGGAGAACAAGATGAGACTAGACGGACATTGGTACCCGTATCGGTAAGCAACGAGGTGGATTATATATCGGAGATTGAGTCGGAAAATCCTAAAAGATATTGGAAATTAGCAGATAAAATTATTTTAAACCGGAAGTGGGTGGGTGACCGATAAGGAACTGCTTCCAGGAAATGGGGTTTTTGCCGGGGACTTGAACGGTGTCAATGGCTAATTTCGTGGAGTTAGACCCGCTTGCCGGACGGGCAGGTTGCAATGACGAACTAATGAGGGAGGTGTGGATTAATTTGATATCATGATTGTCAATTTTTGTCCAGGCTCCTGGTTCGGGGTTAAGAGAGCGAATGAGGGCGTGAGTTTTAGTTGCTAGTTCTTGGTTGTTGGTTGTTAGTGCGAGCTGGACAGTTTCCCAGCTGATAAAGGCAGATTCTCGGGAAACTGTCCGATGACTTGGTGTGAAAATTGCTAGTGATTTGTCTTGGGCTGTTTTGGCGTAATTATGAGCACAGATTTCGGGTAATTTTTGTCTTAAAATTTCGTGGGCGGCCTGAGTAAGTTTTGTGGTCAATGTGGCCACGTTGTCATCGAGTTCTATTGCGACGGGGACTTGAGAAATGATAGGACCATGATCCAACTGCTCATCCATTTCTATTAAAGTGACCCCTGTGAAGGTATCCCGATTTTTAATGGCTTCGGAGATACAGAGAGCTCCTCGATATTTGGGAAGTAAAGAAAAATGGATGTTGAAGGTGCCGATATTTGGTGTTTCTATCCATGAGCGTGGGATAATCTTGCCGTAGGAGACCGCCAAGAAAATGTTAGGTTTAAGAAGTTTAACGTGAGCAAGGTTAACGTCATCTAATTTGGCCGGCATGAAGACAGGTAAGTCGTATTTTTGAGCAGTCAGGCTAACCCGGGAGGGTGTAAGGACTTGTTTTCTGCCTTGGGGCGTATCCGGAGTGGTGACCACCCCGACCACATTTACGAGTCCAGAATCAATAATAGACTCCAGAATTTGGGCTGAAAAATCGGGTGAGCCGAAGTAAATAAGATTTAACATGGTATATTTGTGAGAATTTGAAACGTAAAATGTGAAATGTACAATGGGTGATATTAAATATTTTCGATGAGGGTGAGGCCGTCAGATGTATCTTTGAAGATTTGTCCGCCTTGTTTGAGAATATGATCGGTGAAGAGAATGCCGTCAAGATGGTCGTTTTCGTGCTGGACATAGGCCGACTCGACGTCTTCAAATTTTCGGTGGCGGGGGATCAATTGACCATCGACCGGTGTAAGATACTCCATCTCAATTGAGTAAGGACGGTCGACAAAGCCCCAAATACCTGGCAAGGAGAGACAGCCCTCGAGCCAGCGGTCTTTCTTTTTGTGATGGATGCTGGAAAGCATGGCCTCGGAAGAAGCAATAATGATCGGATTGATAAAGATCTCCGGTTTTCCGTTTAGAAAGACGATGATGAGCCTTCTATCCAAGCCTACTTGAGTAGCCGCCAGACCAACACCCTCAGGGTCTTTGGAAGACTTGAGGATTTTGATCATCTCGGAGATTTGCTTCTCTAGCTTTTTGTCGTAGCTAACCACAGGCTTGGCCTTGATGCGAAGAAATTTGTCTGGGGTAACGAGAATTTTCATTAATCTATTTTACCACACAAGATCGACTTATAGTATACTGGGTGTCTGGCTGGTTATTTGAGGGCACCCAGGCGATCTTTGGCGGCCTGATAGTCAGGTTTCAAGTCGATGGCTTTTTGGAAAGCTAGCTTGGCTTCATCTTTTTTGTTGAGCTGTGAATAGAGGAGACCGATGTTGAAATAATTGGCGGCATCGGAAGGAGAGAGCTCCGAAATTTTGAGAAGAGTTTGGGTGGCGTCTAAATTATATTTTGAATCCAGAGTGCCCAGAATCAGCTCTGTCCTAGCCTTGGTTTTTAAGAGGTTAAGATTGTATCGATTCATGGATACAGCCTTGTTGATGTTGATCACCGCGTCCTTAAGATACTGCTGTAAATAATAGTTAGCATTTTGCTTGATTTCTGCCGAGGTTGAAGCGGACATTTCGGCAATTTGGGGAGCAATAATTTGGGTTGCAACCAAGGCTTGAACGTTACCAAGCTGGGCATAATATAAGGGCTCGCGTGGATTGAGCTTGATCGCATTGAGATCTTCGGTGAGATTAGAGCGTCCCGCGGTATAAGCGAGGTCGGCGAGCCACATCCGGCGGACTCCCAGTAAGAGCCAGGTGGTCACAATGACAATCAAAACTGAGCCGAGAGTCTTGTCCAGAGAAATACTTTGAGAATGTATTTTGGTTTTGTTTGTAGTAGCTAGAAAAATGGCGGGGAATAAGAAAAAGAAAAGGGCCACGTTGACGACAGAGAAACCAAAGTAGTTGGTGATGAGGATGCTAATAAAGCCGAGGAGAAGGGGGGTGGTTAGTGCTTGGTGCAAAGTGCTTGGTGCAAAGTGCTTGGAAAGAAATAGTTTGAGGATGGAGAAAATGAGGAAGAGATAGGCCAGAAGTCCAAGAAAGCCGGTGTTGGCGAGGAAATTAAGATACTCGTTGTGGGCTTTGTTGTAGAGAAAATCGGACTCCGAAGTGAGATTGTGAACTGACGGCCGAACCCAGTAGTAGGAGTAGCCAAAAGTTTCGACACCGGTACCAAAGAAAGGATATTTTTTGCCTAGATCGATGGCCCCTTGCCAGACAACTCGACGAATGGACATAGAGTCCGAGCCACCGACGCGGGTCTTGTTTTCTTCGGTGATGATCGCGGTGGCATTGGAATAAAAAGGATTTATCTTGTTGAGTGAGCCAAGTGTTCGTTTGACTGTGTCGCCCTTGAAAAAAAGAAGGGCCAATAAGAGAACAGCAACGCCGAGTAATAGCTTAGGTTGTTTCTTTTGAATGGAGATGGTAATGGTAAAAATAAGCAAGATAATGGCGGTAGCACCGATACCGGACTGTGAGCGGGTAAAGAAGATGGCACTAAGAAAGAGAAGAGAGAGAGCCCCGTTTATTAAACGAGCATAGAACTTATGGCTTCGGACGAGGGCAAAAAGTGAAATAGGGAGGAGGGCAATTAGATAGGCCGAAAGCCAGTTGGGTTGGCCAAGGGTGGAGAAGACGCGATTCTGAACATCCTGAACCCAAATATTTTTATCGATGCCCATTTTTTCTAGGACTGCATATATCGCAGTAATGGTGGCTGTAGCAAGGATGATACGGATGAGATTCCGAAGGGCTTTGGCTTGTCCCGAGAAATGAGTGACGAGAGCGTAAAAAAGAAGGATATAACAGATAGTCGAGACCAGCCCGCCATGAAAGCGCGAGTAGTAGCCCCAAAGGCTGGTGTGACGGTCGATGGAGATGATAGTAGAAATGATTTGAGAGGAGAGAAATATGAGAAGGGGAATGTCGAGGGGGGTTTTGGCGATTTCAAATCGTTTGTTTTGAAATGATCTAATTCCCCAGGCGGCCGAGATGACAATGGTCATGGCATAAACAAACATCATCTTGTTGAATTCAAAGACTTCGGAGGTAAAGGGCCAGAGAAGTAGAGGGGTGACGAAAAATAAGGTGTAGAAACAGTAATGGATGAAGGTGGCGGGTTTTTGGACTGAGGAGTTATTTGATGGATTCCCGCCTTCGCGGGAATGACGAAGTTCTTTGTTTTTAATCTGATGGACTTTCGAGGACATGGAGATAGTTTAGCAGAGATGTTAAAATGAGCGCATATGACTGAAGGGACTTCTTTTGCAAATGCAGGACCAGCAGAGCTTGTCTTCCTAGATAATATGGACAGAGGTATTTTTGTGATGGAGAATCTACCAGAAGATTTCGAGATTATTCCACAAAAGAACGATGGCGATGAATTGGTAAGGTCAATTAAGGATTTGAGTGAATTGGGTGCTGTGGGTGATGTTTTGTCAGGTGTGAAGTTTATTTCTCATTTGAATATTCCAATTGATAAAGAAGGTTTTCATGACATGGAAGCGGCAAAGCTAATGGTATCAATTTTGTCTGACGAACAAAGGATAGAATTAATAATTGAGGAAACGGAGGCAACAAGGATCGGGGTGGTTCAAAATACTAAGACTGGGGAACAAATATTTTTTAGACTGCCAGAAAATGACGTGGCCGAGATATTTCCGAAGAAGATTGAAACTGATGAACAGAGGGCTAGGGCAGTTGATAGACTGAGTGGTGATAGTTATTTGAAGGTGGTGAGTGTGGCGGATGAGCCGTTGGTTAAAGCCCGAATGGTTTACGGCTTGTGGAGAGATGCCATCGAGAGGAAAAACTTTGAGCTGATTGATAAGGTTGGGAAGGCGCTGTACCCAGGAACCTTGGGAGAGGTCACGGGGAGTATCGACGAGATCAATACCTTTTTGGAGCTTCACCTGAAACACGAAGCGGACGGCCCTGCAGATAATATGTGGTTGGCTCGCGAGGCTGTTAAGAAGGCGATAACTGTTTTACCATTGGGGGAGCAACAAGCAACGGTCCACAAGAAGATGGGTTTGTTGGTTGAGTTTATAGCCGGAAAGACGGTTTTTTATGCCAATGATTTGTGGATTGTAGTTATTGAACCTCTGATGGATGCTATAGCTGGTAGCGGTAACGAAGAAGGGGTACAGATAAGAAAAAAAGCATTTCTTATGAGTTTGAGCGATGATTGTCCGGTAACAAGTTTTCTGATCAGTGACCTGAAGGAATTACATACGATCGTGGATTGAGAAGAGATAAAAAAACAGGCCACACATTGTGTAGCCTGTTTTGTTTAGAAATTAATGGGCGAATTGAGACGCCCATTGGAGAGTTCCAGCACCGCCCCCTGCCAACGCAAGCTCTGGTAGAGGGGTTGTGACCGCAAGAGCGATCACGCCCAAACCGATGAGTACATCGAGTTCCAGAGCCTCCATATTTGAGAAATCCCCCACTGACACTTGGACCATCACGGTCGTCATATTGCCACTGGCATCTCGGATTGGGAGAGGCATGGGGAAGTCGTCGGGAACAGCACGAACCTTTCTTTTGTTGTAGGCGCTGTTGTGATCCCTACGGGCCTGTTCGGCTTCTTCAGCGTTTTTTGGCCAGGAGTTTTTGACGCACTTGAAGAAGTACGAAATTTCGGCCATGACTCCTAAAGCCTGACCTTGTCCAAGTAGGGGTAAGGCCTTTGTGGCGCCGGCAAACTTACCCAGCATATTTCCCACAACCGGTACGAGAACCGTGGGTGAAGAGGAATCCGCAAACAGCAGTATCCACTTCGTGTTTTGAAAAACGAACTGAACTACCGTCTTACCTCCGCCAATTCTGATGACGTCGGGCGCGATGGTGTTGTTGGCTAGACCATCGAAGGCCGCAATCATGATTGGCCAAGAAATCTGACCACCGATCTTTTCGATCACGTGCATGCCGATGGCGGTACATAAGCGGGGATCACTCTTGGCCATGGTAGCAATTGCGGCACCGCCAGCCATTTGAATGTCGACTGTGGTTCCGTCCTCTTTGGTCCAGGAGGATGGCAGTACCATCATGATTATCTGATCGAAAGGGGTATACCCGATTGTGGCCAGACTGTCGAGGGTTTCTTGAGACGACAATGGCGCAACAGGGATGTACTCAGTGATGTACTGCGTACCAGGCATGGCGCCTGGGACACCAGGTTTCTCCATGATGACGACTTCGTAACAAACCCCTGTAGTCACGTCACAAACCTGTGGCCACTCGATAAGTGGCTTTGAAAAATCAACTGGGGCGCATGCTCCGATAAGGAGCGAGAAGGAAACCAAAATTGCGTAGATTTTTTTCACTTGGGGCCTCCTTGGCCTATACCCTGGTTCGCAGGGCTTGGGAAAAACCACTTGGACCGGCCTGAAGGACCGGTGCTTGGGGAAAAACATTTTAGAGAGCGGAAATGCCTCTCGAAGATAATAGGGGATTGTAACACACTTATGCCTAAATGTCAAGCTTATAGGACATGGGTGAGCTATTCGCTGATCGTCCGGATGGATCCCGGATCAAGTCCGGGATGACGAATGCTTCGTTACAAAAGATTGGCTGGCTTTAGTAGCTATACTTTGATATTATTTAGCAGTAATATGACTGTCTTTTTGATAAAAAATGTTTGAAAAATTGTGGAGGTTAGCCACTCTCGATGTAGGCATAGACCTTGGTACGGCCAATGTGGTGGTTCATGTTCAAGGAAAGGGTGTGGTAATTAGGCAACCTTCGGTGGTCGCTAGACACATGAAGACGAAAGAAATTCTAGCTATGGGGGACGAGGCCAAGAGAATGCTTGGGAAGAATCCGGCCAATATTGAGGTGGTAAGACCACTGAGGGATGGAGTGATAGCTGACTTTGATGCGGCTGAAGCTATGCTCAAACATTACATTGTGGAAGTTCATGAGCTCTACAAAGGTCTGGGGTTCAAAATTACCCGCCCCAGAGTAGCGATTGGGATCCCTAGTGGAGTAACTGAAGTAGAGCGACGAGCAGTTCAGGAAGCGGCGCTTGAGGCTGGGGCAAGAGTTGTGTTTCTAATCGAGGAGCCAATGGCGGCGGCAATTGGCTCGGGACTGCCGGTGGAGAAGGCGGAAGGTCAACTGATCTGTGATATTGGTGGGGGTACTAGCGAAATTGGAGTAATCTCTTTGGGTGGCCTGGTGTTGAACCGAAGTTTACGGGTGGCGGGGGACGAATTGACAGAATCGATCCAGAACTTTGTTCGATTGAAGTACAATTTACTATTGGGTGAAAGTACTGCAGAAGAAGTAAAGATTGCAGTGGGTTCAGCCTACCCTCAGAAAAAGGAAAAAGAGGGAAACCCTTTGCAAATTGTGGTACGAGGACGTAGTTTAGAAGATGGCTTGCCAAAATCTTTGAAGCTGGATAGTGTGGAAATCAGAGAATCGATGATGCCGATTTGTAATCAAATTTTAGGTGAAATTGCTCTGATAATTGAAGAAACACCACCGGACTTGGTGGCCGATATTTTGGAAAAAGGGATGGTGATGGCTGGTGGTGGCTCGCTTATTCGAGGTTTTGACAAATTGATTAGTGAACAGATAGGTATGCCAGTGTGGGTGACGGATACCCCTCTGGAGGCAGTGGTGCGTGGCTGTGCCAAAGTCTTGGAAAATGACAAACTGCTCGGAAAGGTTCGGGTGGTAGGTGGATTGAGGTAGATTGATGTCAGTTCGCGAGGAAGGTTTTTTCAAGCTTGGTGACTCGAGCAGAAGTCACGGTAACTTCTTGGCGAAGATCTTTAACTTCAGTGAGGACTTCGTCTTTGAAATTAAGAATGTCGTTTCTAAGTCCTTTTTGTTTTATTTCGAATTTTTCCTCTAAACGATCTACGATAAGCTTTTCGTGAAACTGAAGTTGTCGATTTAAGTCTTTAGAAGATTCGGCAAATTTCCTATCTATCTGAGTGAGGAGGCGCTGTTCAACCTGCTTAAATTTATCGTTGAAGGTATGCGAAAGATTCTCTTCAACTCGTTGAAACTTGTTGTCGAAGGTCTTGGTTAGATTTTTCTCGGTTTGCTCAAACTTGTTGTCGAAGGTCTTGGTTAGATTTTTCTCGGTTTGCTCAAACTTGTTGTCGAAGGTCTTGGTTAGATTTTTCTCGGTTTGCTCAAACTTGTTGTCGAAGGTCTTGGTTAGATTTTTCTCGGTTTGCTCAAACTTGTTGTCGAAAGCCTTAAGGAGATCTTTTTCTAGATTTTGGATTTGTTGGGAGATGGTCATAAATAATAATATCAAAAATTGATAGAATGGGTGTATGTCAGAAATGGATGATTCAATGGAAACAACTCCACAGTCGGCTGGTTCGGCGTCCGCCAAAAAATTTCAATTAAGAGAGGTATTAGCGCTGGGAGAATATGATCCTGATTACTTGGGAACTTTTGTAGAATGGCATACTTTGAGTAGGCCGGTGCAGTGGAGCTTGATCAAGAAGGCGTTAGATATCAGAGAGTCTCAGTTGGTGCAACAGTGGGCGGAGATAAACAATATTCTCGACTTCCGTCTGAAGCCTGAGCTGAAAATTGCCTTAAAAAATATCGAAAAACAGAGGCATCGAGTGATGAGAGATAGAGAATTATTACTAATGGAGTATTTTGGCAAGATTTCTTAGAGTTGGGTGACGATCGCCAGATTTTCCGGGTTGTTACTTAGAGTATCGTAGAGAACGATGTCGGCTTTTTGGAGGGGTTCTTGACTGATAGTGGTAATGCGCGTGGTTTTGCCGATGATGAGATTGCCTGGAAATAATTCACCAGGTTCGCTAAAGATAAAATCTCCCAGAACAAGGGGGTATTGGCTGGGAACATCGGTGATTTGAGAGCGGTTGTCTGTAAACTTGTAAAAACCTTTTTGCCCGGAAGCTGTTCGTATCGGGAACGAAGGAGATTTTTCACTATCGAGAGGTGTGATGGTGACGGCTGAACCATTTACTTCCAGTACGGTACCCACGAGAACGTTGCCTGAAACCAGCGGTTGTCCGGGACGGACTTGGTCGAGAGAGGTGCTGGAAGAGACGATGAACTTACCGGTTGAACCGGAAATCCTGGCCGGTACAATGGTTTTAAAAGAGTTTTTGAGGTTGTTAGTGACTTTGTTGTCAACAATGGCTTGTTTGAGGTATTCATTTTCGGAAAGGAGTTTGGCGATCTGGACTTTTTGTTCGCGCGCTTGTTTTTCCATGCCGGAAATGTTTTTTAACCAACTATATTTATTCTCGGTGAATAAGCGAAGCTTGGAGACGGGTGAAGTAATTGGGGATAGAACTGTATAAAAAACATTATTTAATCCTTTTCCAATCCTAAGATTACTCACAATAGCGAGAAGAAGTGCAAATAGAAGGGGGAGAAGTAGCTGGTTTATTTTTATAGTGATCATTGATTGAGTTATACTTTGAGGAGAAATGTTTAATTACAACCAATCCAAGAATATCATAAATGCAGTCTTGACAATTTTGTTGGCGGTGATTTTGGGTGAAGGAGTCTTGGGTCTTGGGTTTTTTTGGCCCTTTTTACTGATACTTTTGGACTGGCGGTGGATATACTGGCTCTCAATATTGTTGGGTGTCTTGATCTCTGCCATTTATCGGTTGCCTATGGGTTATCCGTCCTTGTTTTTGGTGGTTGTGACCGGAGGGCTGTCGTTCGTAATTGGAAAAGAAAGGGAGGCGGGGTGGATAATATTGATTGTGGCATTGATTGCCAATTTTGTCTTTGACAAGGTCTTTGGTTTCAGCTGGAATATCTGGGATACAGTATCGGTAGTTGCGGCTTGGACTGTGGCCGTGCGCTGGTTTGATAGGGCGGAAAATATTAAAGTAAATTATTAGAAAAAAATTATTTGAATGGATCTCCATCAACAGATCGGGACTTTCAGCCCACTTTGCGAGGATGACAGAATTATGAGAACAAACATGGTATATTTTTGGATGAAGACCGTCTTAATTTTGGTGATGGCGATTTTTTTTTCGAGAGTGATTTTTCTGACGGTGATTATGGGTGATCATTTTGGGAATTTGGCGCAGGGAAATATGATCGGCAAACAAAAACTGAATCCGATTCGTGGGGTGATAAGCGATAAAAACGGAAAACCGCTGGCGATGAATATTGATTATTTGGGGAGAACTGTAAGGTTCTATCCAGGAGGAGAGATTACCGCTTCGATTGTGGGTTATTTGGGCAAGCCGAGCGAAAACGATTTGAAAGATTGTGCTGTTTGTAACCCGGAAATGACTGTGGGTAAGGCGGGAATAGAAAAAAGTTTTCAAAACGATTTGGTCGGTCAGCCAGGAGAGGCGCTTGTGCAGGAGTCGGCCGACGGAAAAAATAAGATAGAGATAAAAAGAACGGAGTCTGTTGCCGGAAAGAATATTCAAACAAATATTGACATAGAATTGCAAAAGACGGCGTTTCTGGCCATCAAAAACAAGCTTCAAGAAATAGGGAAAAGCGGAGCAATGATAATTACCAGAGTAAGTGGGGAGGTGCTGGCTCTGGTCAGCGTACCCTCTTTTGATCCGAATTTATTTATTCAAAACGGGAAGCGAAGTGATTTTGGTGGAGACTTCAAAGATGTGGACAGTCTGTTAAATGATTCTGTAGCCAAACCTCTGTTTAATCGAGCGGTATCGGGAAACTTTGCTCCTGGATCGGTGTACAAATTGGTTCTTGCCATTGGAGCCCTGGAGGAAGGGAAAATATCTAAGACGACAGAGATAATGGATACGGGAGAAATAAAAATAGGTGAATATCGTTTTGGAAATTGGTATTTGGATAAGTATGGACAGACCGAGGGTTTGGTAAATGTAGTGAAAGCGATTACCAGAAGTAACGATATCTTTTTTTACAAAACTGGTGAAGCTTTAGGGGCTGATTCGCTCATTTCCTGGAGCAAGAGATTTGGGTTAGGGGAAAAGACGGGGATAGACTTACCCGGTGAGGCCGAGGGTTTTGTACCGACACCTTACTGGAGAGAAAAGACTTTGGGAGAGCGGTGGTTTTTGGGCAACACTTATCACATGGCCATTGGTCAGGGAGACTTGATGACTACACCCATACAAATAAATCGGATGACGTCTGAGGCGGTCAGTGGTTTGATCTGCAATCCGGTGTTGGTTGGTAAAGGAGTTTGCAGCGACCAAAAGTTTAATCCAAAAAATATCGAAACAATTTTAGAAGGGATGAAGGGAGCTTGTAGTCCTGGAGGAACGGGTTTTCCGTTGTTTGCTTATGCCGGAAAAATATTTTGTAAAACAGGAACGGCTCAGAAAGGTGGGAAGGAATCTCTGTCTAATGCCTGGATAAGTGTAGTGATACCCAAAGGGACAGATGTGCGGAACTGGGTGGTGATGACCATTCTGATCGAAGAGGGAGGAGAGGGAAGTGCGGTGGCCGGTCCGGTAGCTAAGGAGATTGTGCCCTATATACTTGACAAGATGTAGATATGGTGGTATATTACGCTCATAGACTCAGTGAGACTTTAGTCGGGATGCACATTGGTTCTCTCTGAGCCACCCTTTATTAGTCCGGACAGGCCCCTGTCCGGACTATAATTTTTTGTGCCAAGGTAACCCCGTACAAGGGTTTGTAAGGTGGAGGGTCGCAAACCTTGTGCGGGGCGGAATTGGAAGAGCGTGTCATCGCCGAAGGCGATGATATGGGATCACACGCAATACATGGTTTTTAACCATATAGTTTCGCCACTCGGAATAGAAAGAATTTCACATCTCTCACTCCTCTCACCAATGCTCTAAAACCTTTGAGTTTGGCATTGAATGATTCAGCGGCAGCGTTGGTACTGCGATGGTGAAAGTAGTTAAGGATGGTGTCCTCGTAGGCTTTGATTGATTCGGCTGCGACTTGGAAGGGTTCAATCTTTTCCGCTTCTACTTTTTCATACCAGGTTTGTAAATCAATTTTTGCTTGTAATTTATCGGTGTGGTTTTCATACCACGATCGAAACGACATTGATAAATTGTAAGCATGTTTGAGACTCGGAAATTCTTTAAACAAAATCTCGGCTCGTTGTTCTTGACGTTCTGTCCACTTACTCTTAGGTTTAAACAGAAGGTATCGACTTCTGGCTAGGAGTTGCTTTTTAGTGTCTTCGTTATCATAGAGTTTTGGTTGATACTTCTTCTTTTTCTTGTTTTTCCTGGCTCTGAGGATTGCTTTACTTTCTTCTTTGATGGCTTGTTTCCGCAAGGCCACTCGAATTTCTTGGACGGCTTCGGTCACTAATTGTTGGACATGGAAGCGATCAGTGACGATGGTGACTTTGGGGAAAGAGTTGGTAATGATAACATCCATAGCGTTGGACATATCGAGCGTGACTTCTGAGACCAAGTTGCGTTTCTCCAGAGGAATTTTCTTAAGTACTTCGGTGACAGTGGATGATTTGGTCCCAGCTACGATGGCCACCAGTGCTCCTTTACCACCTTTGGCTTGTTTGTTGGTCACAATGGTATACAGCTCACCGTTAGTGACTGAGATTTCATCAATGCTTAATTTTTGGCCCACATTGTCTGGGAAGACTAACCATTTATCAGCATGGTCCTTTTGATCCCAATCGGGAAAATCGCTCAAGTAATATTTGTATTGCTTCTCAAATTCTTTAGGAGTGAGACAAACGGTGGTGGCAATGGTGGACAGAGCTACTGGAGTATTATCTGCCGTTTTCTTTTAAAAAATTGGCAAATTCCAGCTCTAGTTGAGTTCCGGGAAAGACGAGTTTAATGTCCCGTTTGAGATATTTTTCTTCACCCTCAATTTTCCAATATCGACGTCTAAAGGTGAGTAGAGTCCTCCGACCTCGAATGGGAAAGTCTGTAATCGTAATCTCATGAAATTTGCGAGCCAGGATTTTTTTACCTTCCATCTCTTTGGTTAAGGGTGGGAGATCCTTTTCTTCGAAAGTGATGGCGGTAACAGTATCGTCTTGGAGACGTTTACCTTGTTTAATTTCAAACCACTCAAAGATCCCTTTTGGAAAAATGAGATCAAAAACTTCGTTGGGTATTTGCATGAAAAGCAGTATACCCCCGATTCTCTAAATACCCACTATTGCGTGTGATCCAAAAATAGCTCATTTACAAGTAAAACAGACAGACACAAACCAAACAGTAAAGGGTGGCTTCGCCACCCTAAACAGACAGTAGACAAAACCCCTTTTTAAAGGCGCTGTATACTAACCGTTATCTTACTGAGTGGTGCATTTCCAAATAGAATGTGGGCATTGGAGTTGGACTTGGCAGAACGGCTTATAACACTTGACAAAAGGTGAAAGTTGTGATATATTATGACCTATTCTCGATAAGAGACCTGTTCTTTTCAAAATAAAATATACATTAATTCGGCCGCTAAGTCCCTTATCAGGTAACTGATAGGGGACTCGGCGGCCGAAGACGAAGACTCGGGAGTTGGTGGTCATGGGGATAAAAAATTTGGACCCGTCCTGAGAAGATCTTCGCTGCAGCGCCCCTTCGCGTGCGAAGGTGATGCCCATGCTGCGCGCATGGCGGAAAAGGAGCATGTAGACACCCGCTACCTCCTATATCCGATGAGAGGCCCACCTGCCGGGTGCTTCCTAAGCCAAATACAGGTCCGGTACCGGATCCAAGGGTATTACGAAGCGTATGGTTCTACAGGTGAGGCCAATTTCCGCCTGTGGGTGAGCTGAAAGCATGATGGTCTGCAGACCTGCTCTCAACCCCACAGGCAATGTATATTATCCCCAAAAAAGGGGAAATTGATGGACTCCGTGAGAATTTTATCGACTACCTCTTCTCACGGGGTAGACCTCGTGAGCTTCTTATCAATAAGACTCTCTCACGGAGTCAAGAATTTTTGAAGAGCCCGGCGCATTGCGCCGGGTCTTTTGCTTTTCGTGTGAAGCACTTACCTACAAGGATGGTCCTTGCAGGTTAATAGTTGACAAACGTGGTGTTATGGGGTATAATGCTTGCAGAACTTTGAATTTCGCCATGCGCCGCTTGAATTGAACATAAGTGACTGTGTTTGACTCAAGCGGCGCTACGCCACCCAGATGCTTTGCCTCTGGCTGGCCTCGGTTATGGCGAACCGCTTTATGTTTTTCTCCTAGGTTGTCGGAACCTTACCCAGATGACTCCCCACACGGAGGAACAAGTGGTAATCACCACAATTGCCGATGACCTAGGAAGACAATCAGACCCGCCTTTGAAGGCGGGTTTTCTCTTGGGTTTTGGCTGTACCTGCAGGGCCTGGCCCTAGGGAAGTTTGAACATGTTGTACAATTGCCAGTCGGTTTTTAATGTATATTTTAGAAAGTGAAACTAGTAATTGTGGAATCACCAACGAAGACGAAAAGCCTTTCAAAGTATTTGGGAGGTGATTTTGAGATCTTGGCCAGTATGGGCCACGTCCGAGACTTACCGAAGAGCAAGTTTGGGATTGATATCAATGATTTGGGGAAAGACAAATTCGAATTTTTACCCGTTTACGAATTGATGGATAAAAAGGAGGAGACGGTTAGGAAACTCAAGATGGTTGCGGCGAAGGCGGACGAAATTATTTTGGCGTCCGATCCAGACCGCGAAGGAGAAGCTATCGCTTGGCATGTTAACGAAATTCTCAAAGAATCTTTGAAGAGTAAAAAGAAGCAACCGGTTTTCAAGAGGGTGGCGTACAACTCAATCACTAAAGAAGCCATTTTGGAAGCCATGGAGCATCCGCGCGAAATTGACATGAACATGGTGAATTCTCAGCAGGCTAGAAGATTTTTGGATCGCTTGGTGGGGTATAAACTATCACCGATCTTGTGGAAAAAAGTGCGTCGAGGCTTGTCCGCAGGTAGGGTTCAGAGTGTGGCGGTGCGTCTGATTGTGGAAAGAGAAAGAGAAATCGAAAAATTTGTGCCGGTGGAGTATTGGCAGATCAGAGCGCTCGTAAGAACACAAGAACACAAGAACTCAAGAACTCAAGAGGAGTTTTGGGTTGAGCTTGCCAAATATAAAGCAAGTAAGGCTGATGTCCATAGTGGTGAGGAGGCCAAAAAGATCTTGGAGGTACTGGAATCGGCAGACTATGCTGTCATTGATATTAAAAAAGCTGAGAGAAAAACACAACCTCATGCGCCGTTTAAGACTTCGACTTTACAACAAGCTGCGGCCAACGTACTTGGGTGGTCAGCGAAGAGGACTATGAATATTGCCCAAAAACTTTATGAACAAGGTGACATTACTTATCACCGTACCGACTCGTTTAATTTGGCTCAGATGGCCATAGACGCGGGCAGAAAATTTATTGGTGAAGAGTACGGAGAAAAATATTTACCGGCATCGCCAAGAATATATAAAACGTCAGGAAAGGTGGTGGCTCAAGAAGCCCACGAGGCGGTCAGGCCAACTCATATAGAGGTAACGCCGGAAAAGTATACCGGCCAAGAGATGGCGACGGACGAGAAGAAGCTATATTCCTTAATCTGGCGCCGGACGGTAGCTTGTCAGATGGCCGAGGCAGTTTTTGATGATACAAAAGTGATGGTCAAGGCCGGAGAGTGTGAGCTATCCGCCAATGGAATCGTGGTGAAGTTTGACGGCTGGAAAAAGCTATTTTCCAAAGACCTGCCGACAACGATGCAGTCTGGGCAGGCAGGTGAATATCAGGCCTTACCGGAACTTTCTGTCGGAGAAGTATTATCAAAAAAGAAAGTTGAAAGTCTGCAAAAATTTTCTCAGCCACCAGCCAGATTTAACGATGCATCCCTAATTAAAGAGCTGGAAAAGAAGGGAATAGGGAGACCTTCTACTTATGCCGCCATTATTTCTACAATTATTGACCGAAGGTATGTAGAGCAAAAAGATAGAAAATTTTTTCCCACTTCTATAGGAAAGGCGGTGGTGGACTTCTTAATGAAAAACTTTCCCAGAGAAATGCAGTATGAGTTTACTGCGAAGATGGAAGACTCTCTCGATGATATTGCCAGTGGAAAACTACCTTGGATGGAGATGCTGAGTAAGTTTTGGGGTGACTTCTCCAGAAAACTATCTAAAGTTGATAAGGAAAGTGCACGCGTAGGTGTCCCGACAACTGGCACTGGTATCAAATGCTCGCTGTGTAGGACTGGGGAGGTGGTGATCCGAGATGGAAAGTTTGGTAGGTTTTTGAGCTGTAATCGATATCCGGAATGCACATACAAGGCACCTTACATACAATATGCTGAGGGAGTAGTTTGCGAAAAGTGTGGTAAAAAGGTGGTGCAAAAGAAAACGCGAACAAATCGAGACTTTTTTGGTTGCGAGGATTATCCAAACTGCACTTGGGCCAGTTGGAAAAAGCCTCAACCGGTGGACAGTTCCGAGAAGGTTGTTGATTCAGGGGGGTCCGGTGAAGACGAGAGTGAAACTGAGGAATAACTGGTACAATATGCAAGTTCACTGAAATTCTTATTAAGGAGATATGTATGCATACGATGAATGTGTCTGTTGCTGTGGTAAAAATTTCGGAAAAATCAATCATTTCTAACTCGCTTCCCGATGGGTATGCTGTTTCCGGATATGGTCCTTTATATGGAGTAATAGCCCTGGCAGCTGGCGGTGTGACTTGTGCCGAGGTTCGTATCGAAAATGGTGAGATTGTTTATTTCTTTAAGACAGAAGGCTATCCAGGTTTTTGGGCAGAAAAGTTCAAGCAAGAATTGTGGGTGAAGTACCCCTCGCTTAAATGGTGAGGGGCTTTTTTTGTGCCAAAATATAGGTATCATTAATTATGATTATTATTGGAGGATTAAGAAGTAAGGTTGATAAATATTTGAAAAAGATTGGACCGGGTTTTATTACTGGGGCGGCTGATGATGATCCCAGCGGAGTGGCTACGTACTCAATCGCCGGCGCGCAGTTTGGATACTCCATGCTGTGGATGTCACTATTATTGATACCGCCGATGATTGCCATTCAAGAGATGTGTGGACGAATTGGTTTGGTAACCGGTAGCGGTTTGGCGGGGGTAATTAAAAAACACTACCCAAAAAAACTCTTATGGTTTGCAGTAATGCTTTTATTTGTGGCTAACGTAATAAATATTGGGGCAGACTTGGGTATTATGGCCTCTTCCTTACAGATGCTTTTTGGTCGAGGATTTTATTTTTGGTTAGTAGTAACAGCCATATTTATGGTTTTTTTAATTGTTTTTGTTTCTTATAATAGATACTCTGCCTATTTAAAATGGTTTAGTCTGACTCTTTTAGTTTATGTGGTAACGGCGTTTGTAATTAAGCAAAATTGGGTTGAGATTTTTTCTTCACTAATAATTCCCAGAATTCAGTTTAATGCCGGTTATTTGATGACCTTGATTGGTTTTATGGGAACGACGATATCTCCATACCTATTTTTTTGGCAGGCATCAGAGGAAGTAGAGGAGGAGATATCAGAAAAAAATATTTCCGATTTTGATCAGACACCTAAGGTCAATAAGTCTATGGTGAGAAGTATGAGAAGAGATACAAATGTGGGGATGGTTTTCTCAAGTGTCATAGCATTTTTTATTGTCATAACGACGGCGGCAACTTTGAATAAAAATGGAATTATTGATATCTCGACGCCCCACATGGCAGCCCAGGCTCTTAGGCCTCTGGCAGGGGAATTTGCCTATATTTTGTTTGCAATCGGAATTATTGGGATCGGACTACAATCGATTCCTGTTTTGGCCGGTTCGGTAGCCTATGCCGTTTCAGAAGCTATGGGGATTAAGGAGGGCCTGTCGAAAAAATTTTTGGAAGCCAAGGGTTTTTATCTGATTATTGGTTTGGCCACCTTTGTTGGAGTGCTGATGAATTTGTTGGGAATCAATACCATGGCGGCTCTATACTACACAGCCGTTATCAACGGAGTAATTGCGGTACCTCTAATCTTTATTATTATCAAAATTGCGAGTGATAAGAAAATAGTGGGTGAGTATGTGACGGGAAGAGGAAACAATTTGATTGCTTGGTTTACTTTTCTGATTATGGCCTTGTCGGTATTGTTAATGTTGGGGAGTGCCCTAATTTGAGAAGAGATGTTTTTCTACTTTTTGAATACGTATTTCGTGATCGTCCAACGTTCGTCTGTGGCCTGAGTTTACCTGAGTTTCTTGTTTTATGGATTTGATTTCAGTAATTATCTTATCTTGAAAGTTTTGCATATCATTAACCAATAGTCGTCTGTTTGTTTCAAATTTATCGTCCAAACGAGACTCGAGCTCTTGTTTCTGAAATTCAAAGCGTCTGTTCATATTTTGCTCAAACTTACCAAACTTGCCCTCCATGTTTTTTTCAGAATTGATGATTTCTTTTTTGAGTCGTGCTTCAACTCCACTGACTTTAGACTTTATTAGTTTGACGAGTTTTTCTGTCTGAGCATCTAGATCTTTTTGAGTAAGTGGCATGAATTAATAATAGCAAATTTTTGGGGTGAAAAGTTCCAGTAGACAAGAGTTGAATATTCCTCTATCTTAGTTATGTGACTGAAAAATTTAAGGATAAATTTCATAAAGAATATGTTGGTGGAAGTGGACTAGTAGAAGATCGGTCTTGTTCGTCAGTAATAGCTGAGGCTAGAGTGGTTGCCATGTCATATGAAGAGATTCTTGCCGAATACCGCTGGTATGTAAAAGACCCGACTGCGGAACTGCCTCAAAGAATTATGGAACAGTTAGTAATTGCCGGAAAGGTTTAAGCCTATGACGGAGGACAGAAAGCCATTTGTAGTTATCGAAGGGGGATCGGGAGTTGGGAAAACAACGGCGGTCAAAGGCATAAAACCACACCTGGAGGGCTGGCGATTTCTGAGAGAACCGGGCGGAACCGAGTTTGGGGAGTTGATGAGAATCGCCGTTCAGGAACACAAAGATCTGGAGATCGATCCTATGGCCACTTTTATGGCCTATAGTGCTAGTAGGGCTAACTTAGTCAATCTGGAGATCCTGCCGATTCTGACGGGCATTAAGAGCGGTCAGGGAGTGTTTTTGGATAGGTATTGGTTTAGTAGTTATGCTTACCAAGGGTCCGAGATGGTGAGTAAAGCAGTCATCATGCAAATTAGCCGGGACGCAACGGGAGGGCTAATGCCCGATCTGGTACTTCACTTTGATCTGGTGCCCGAGCTAGCCGTACTACGGAAAGAGGGTTGTGTGGATGTAGATCGGTATGATCTAAAAGAGTTATCATTCCACGCGAGGGTACGAGATGCTTATTTGGAGCTGTCGACCCAGTATCCGGAGATTTGGAAGGTAATCGATGCTTCCCGGAGCCAGGAGCAGGTGCTGGCCGATTGTCTGAGTGTTCTGCGAGAGCGAGGGATGGTGTAGGCGCTTGGCACAAGTTGACTTTTGGCGACCTTTGTGGTATTATAGGACATCTATCCTCGCGCTCAACCTCACCCACATTCTATT
>Ga0210058_1001291_pt1 | contig 22269 bp, 10 predicted proteins | sample CryGeymeta201511_FD_183979 | JGI IMG/M metagenome (GOLD analysis project Ga0210058, IMG submission 183979) | Groundwater microbial communities from Crystal Geyser aquifers in Utah, USA - Crystal Geyser metaG 2015-11 (SPAdes) (version 2) | ecosystem: Environmental > Aquatic > Deep subsurface >...
TTCAGTATAAAACTTAGCAACTTCCCGAAAATCTTTTCCTTGCTGCAATTCATTTAATATTATTTCCACTTTATCAAGATCGGAAGTTAGAATCTCTAAAATATTAACTTGATAAATAGTATCGGGTAATGAGTTTTTAATTAAGAAATATTTTTCAATTTCACTGTCACTTATTTCGATTGAATCTACATATTTATCCATCAAGAGTTGCGCTAAATAATTGTTCCGCCATAAATCAAGATCACTTATTACAGAAGGAAGTTTATCCAATGAATCACTAATGGCTTCTCTTATCAGCGCTTGTTCTTCTATAAAGTTTTTAATTGCATTATTCAAAACTGAATTTACTTCCTGTTTTTCCAATTGTGAAAAAACAATCTTTTGATAGAGCAAAAAGTATAAAAACTCTTTCAACCTGGCTGGCTTATCCGTAAAAAGAACAAACGGTTTGTGAAGGTCATCATCTGCAATTTTAGATAGCATCCAGAAAATATCTTTATCATCGAGTTGAAATCCTGATTGTGGTATTTTGTCTATAATTTTTTTCCGGAACAATAATGAATTAAATACTTCATAAAAAACATTAAAGGTTGCACGATTTACCTCAATAGACTTACCCTTAAGTAGTTTATGAATATACTCACTTCCGAGTTTTTGTGCTTTACGATCGTGTATGGTTTTAAGTACTAAGTTCTTGCCATCTTGTGTTGCCGGATCAATTGCATAATTTATTTCTTCATTAACTACTTTGAATATTATAAAACCATCCGCTGATTTAATCGGCTCGGTAAAATTTCCGGGAAGTGTGTTAAATAAAATATTTTCTATTTTATCGTCTCTTAATTGACCATAAGCAACTCTCATCGGCTCTTTTGGAATTTCGGATTTTTTCTGTGTTGAAAGAATTGAGTCGAACGAAGCCCCATTTTTCAAGTTAGCATAAATTAAGAATATTTCCATCGAGTCAGATGAAGAAATCCAATTGAGGTATAAAACCGATTTTATGTACAGCAAACCTTCTGCAATTTCTTCGTGTGATATAGATATTTTTGATTCAACTTCTTTTTTATACAACTCATCTTTGATTAAGAGATTTTTTAACGTTTGCAATGAATTTTGATATAACTCTAAAGTATCCAAACTATTGTCGAGCGCTTCCAAAGCCCACAGCTTTTCTGCAATCAAAGATAAAAGGAATTCCTTTTTAACCGAATCTACATTTGTATTTGAATAATTAAGATGAGGCATAAACTCAAACCTGTTCTTATATTCTTCAGCAGTGATGACTTCAGAACCAATCTTTGCAAGAATTTTATATTCATCCTGAGCTAATGCAACATCGAAGATCAACAAGCAAAAAACAATACACTTTAATTTTACAGATAATTTCATTCGACATTTTTAACAGTACATAGTTGATATTTTATTGTTCATTATTCCTTAACGCTCCCCATCATAATTCCTTTTATGTAATATTTTTGAAGAACAAGAAAGACTATAATTACAGGAATTATTGTCAATACGGAACCCGCCATCATCAGCTCCGGATCTTTCGTATGCTCGCCCATCAAGTTTGCCAGAGCAACAGGCAATGTGTACATAGAATCGTCTGTTAATGCTATAAGAGGCCAAAGGAAATCATTCCATGTTCCGAGAAAAGTAAAAATTGCAAGCGTTACTAAAATAGGAATAGCAAGCGGCAAAATGATTTTTCTGTAAATCTGGAAATCTGTAGCTCCATCTATTTTTGCCGCTTCGATTAAACTATCCGGGATAGCTAATATATACTGTCTAATTAAAAATATTCCAAAAATGTTGGCAAGTCCTGGAATGATTATCGCCATATAGGTGTTGATTAAACCGATCGATTTCAGCATGAGAAATAATGGCAGCATAGTAACCTGACTTGGAATTATCATCGAGCTTAACAAAAGATTAAATAATTTTTTCTTACCGATGAAACGATATTTAGCAAATGCAAATCCCGCCATCGAATTAAAGAATAATGATATAACAGTTACTGAAAAGGAAAGCAGCAGGCTGTTAAGAAAAGTACGAGCCATACTTAATCTAACAAAAAGAGTTTCATACTGGCTAAACACAAATTCGTCCGGAAAAAATATTGGCGGGAACACACTCGCTTTACCGTCAGCCATAAAAGATGCTGATAACATCCAGATGAAAGGCACAAGCGTTAAAATGGATGTCAGTCCGATGAATATATATAAAAGAATTTTTTTTATGTTCATGTATTATCACTCTTTTGAAGTTTGAATTGTATAAGAGTGCCGACAAATATTATGAAGAACAAAACAAAAGCGATAGCTGCCGAGTAACCCATATTCCACCATCGAAAACCTTCTTGATACATATATTGAACGATGCTTAGCGTCTTGTTTAGCGGTCCTCCCTGCGTCATAATGTAAGGTTCGGCAAACAACTGGAAATAACCAATCATTGTTATTATGCTTACAAAAACAGTTGTGGGTGCAAGCATTGGCAACGTGATAAATCTAAATTGATTCCAGGCGCTTGCTCCTTCGATGTCTGCGGCTTCGTAAAGGTCTTCAGGAATATTCTGCAATCCAGCTATAAATATTATCATATTATAACCAAAATTTTTCCAAACGGACATAAGCATAATTGCCGGCATTGCCCAGAGTGGATCACCAAGCCAATCTATTGGACTTATTGAAATTAAACTTAGCAAATAGTTCATGATCCCGAATTTTGGATGATATATAAATCTCCAAACTATTGCCACTGCAACGAGTGTGGTAACTACCGGCATAAAATAGCTTGCTCGAAATATAGCTTTAAATTTTACAAGTTTGGAGTTAAGCAACAATGCCGCCGTAAGAGAAACTGCAATTGATACCGGTCCGGTAACAATCACAAAGTAAAAAGTATTTTGCAGCGCCTGCCAAAAAAGCGGGTCATCAAATAATTTAAAGTAATTGCTAAAACCAACCCACCGAACAGTGCTAAAATCTCCCAATGCGTAAATATCAAAATCAGTAAAGCTGATTATAAATGCAGCTATGACGGGAATAAAAAAGAAAACAAATATTGCGGAAAGTGCTGGTGCAAGAAAAATATAAGCAGCGCTTGAGGAATATGTGGAGAATTTATTTTTAGCTGACTTTATCATTTTTCTTTTCCAATTAACCATCTTCTTTTTTCAAGAATAATATCAACATCCTTATCAAGATTTTTCAATGCTTCATCAGAGCTAATAACCCCGCGAGCCGCTAATTCTGCATACTGTTGTATTTTAGAAAAAGCAATTTGCTCCCACTCTGGAATCTTCGGAGTTGCGGCAACATTTTCAAATTGCTGATAAAATGCCTTCATATAAACATCTTTTGAAATTGAAGAATCTCCCCACGCTTCTTTTACAGCGGGCAGGTTGTTAACTAAATTAAAAAACTTAATCTGCGTAGAACTCTTTGATAAATACTCTATGAATTTCCAGGTTTCATTTTTATGTTTTGAATTTTTAAAGATAACCAAACTTGCTCCACCTGCTAACGAAACGCCGGGATAGTTATTGCCTTTGGAAGGAAGCGGCGATGTTTTCCATTTATCTGCCAAATCGTTTATCATCCATTTTTTAAATTCGTTTATATTCCACGGACCTGAGATATACATAGAAAAGTATTCGTCTGCAAAAGCCTGGTAAACATTAGTAACCTGCGATATTCCTAAAGGGGCTAATTTTTCCTTGTGAAATCTTATTAAGAATTCAAAAGCGGTCTTAAATTCTTCAGAACTAAAATTTCCTCTGGAGCTGTTGTCTTTTAAAATATTCGCGCCTGCTTGAAGACCGAAGATTACGAACGACGCCCATTCATTGGTCGGAAGATAAATTGCATATTTATCTTTATTTTGGAAAAGGGATTTGATCTTTTTTGAAAGATCATAAAGTTCAGCCCATGTTTTAGGCGGATTATCATACCCCGCTCTTTTAAATATATCAGACCTGTAAAATAAAATCCTCGTATCAACGTACCAGGGAATTCCATACACTAATGAATCAATTACATTTGTATCCCAAATTCCATTAAAATAATTTTCTTTTTTTATTATTGGCGAACTGCTTATAAATTTATCTAAACTTACAATACCATTTAAGTAAGCAAACTGCGGAACCCATGTATTTCCAAGCTGGCAGGCATCCGGTGTGTTATCGCTGGCGAAGGCTGTAATTAATTTTTCCTGTGCCGCCGTCCATGGTATTTGCTGCACTTTAATTTTTATTCCGGGGTTTTGCTTTTCGAACTCGGGAACGAGCTTAGCTACATACTCGGCTTCAGTGCCCATAGCCCAAAACTTTATGATTTTATCGCCTTCATTTTCCTTTGAACAAGATGGTGACAGAAAGATGCAAAGAAAAAGAATAACTGCTGCAATATGTTTGAAATGCTTCATTTTATTTCTGTAAAATCATTTTACCGAAAAGACTTTTACTTTCTGAAATAAGCTTATAAAGATAAATTCCTGAACTAACCGGGCTGCCATCATTATTTAAACCGTTCCAAACAATTTTATTTTCGCCAAATGGAAATTCTTTATTTGTAAGGTCTTTAATTTTTTCTCCAAGGTGATTATAAATGCTAATCGAAACATATTGTGCAAATGGAATATTGAACACAATTGTAGTTGAAGGATTAAATGGATTTGGATAATTGCCTATCAATAGAAAATCATAAACAGTATTTAAATCATCATTAATATTTGTTACAGAATCGGAAACAAAACCGATTGAATCGAGCATTGGTTGAATTTCCGGATTAGCCATAAACTTTTCCCATAAAAGCCCGCTTCTATAATTTTCAATCATTACAATTATCGGTCCTTGATCAATTGCAATGTAACTATTTGCAAACCAATTTTGCTTAGGATTAAAAGCATCTTTAAAACCATATTCACCCCAAACATTGCTGCCGTATGTTCTGTAAAAATTTTTAAGCGCTGTAATTGATTCCGCCGGCGTGTATGGCATTGATGAAAGAGCGGCGGTAGGTGTAATGGTGCCGTTATCATTACTGTAAGGTGCATGTGCGCCGTATCCAAACGGATCATCACTTGCTGTTAATCCCCAATTATCCGAACCGTATCCCGGATGACTGAAAGGATTTGCGATGCAATAAGCTCTGTTAATTAGAGTGTGATGCTTGTTGTTAAGAAAATAGTTGCAATAAGCATCTTTCTTATCTCTCGGATCAAAACCGAGAAATGAATAATGAGCAAAGAAAAGCGGACCGCCATAATTTGATCCTACCCATAATCTATATCCATAAAAAGAATTATTGTTAGTATAGTTTGAACTTGCCCAGCCATCATGGAATAATCTTGCAGGAACATTATAAGTTGGCGAAGCAATGGCAAGCAAATATGTGATCATCGTTTCCATCCAACCGACTAACTTAAAATTCATTTGCCAGTCATAATTAGGCGACCAGTGCCAATAAAGGTAATTACTAAAAGATGCTCTTCGATACCAACTCCATTCAACTCCCTCCCAAATTTCTGTACAAAGATCTCTAATTTGTTCTTCGCTTACATTTGTTCTATCAAAAAACTGGCGCACTGTAAGTATCCCTTGAATCATAAAAGAAGTTTCAACTAAATCTCCACCATCGTCATATTGGCTAAATGGGATAACTGCTCCGCTAGAACCATTTAACCAGTGAGAAAACGCGCCGTGAAATTTTGCCGTATTAATTTTAAGAAAGTTTAATATCTTCAACATTCTTTCGACGCCTTGATCACGTGTTATATATCCCCTTTCAACGCCAACTAACAAAGCCATCAAACCGAAACCTGAACCACCGCTCGTTACTGTTTCTCCTGATCCTAACCTTTCTCTTGATAACCCTGATACGGGATGTCCGTAATCATAAAAATATCTAAATGTTGAACGCTGAACCATATCCAGAAATTCTTCATCCGTCATTTCGTGCGTGGCAGCATTAACACTGTCACTCAAATCGGATTCATTACCGCTTAAATCATATGCGCTAACTTTAAATGAATAACTCACTCCCAAAACGCCAACGTTTAGAGAGAGATAACTTTTTTCTTTTGGAATGTTTGTGTAGAATGCATAATCAACTCCATTCCATTTATAAATTTTATATCCGGCAAGATCAATCTCACTGTTGTGATACCATTCTACATCCACATTTTTTTCATAGCCAAAAGCCTCAACGCCCTGTGGAACTAATGGCGCTATTAAATCTGTTTGAGCTTCTATTCCAAAGTGTGATAGAGACATAACTATCAATAATTTAACAACAATTTTCATTTTCATTTTTCAATCCTAACGTTTTCAATTATAATTTCTGTAAAGCGAGATTCATCTTGTTAATATAACATTCAAGCAGTTTCTAATGTTTAATGCGCCAAATAAATTTCGCTTTACAATTTTACACAGCCTTATAGAGTCATTTCTTTTTAACTATCTTGCAGGAAAAAGGTTTTAAAGTAAATTTATCAGAATTTACACTAAAAGTTTTTTTCTCGTTGTGATAGTTTATTAAAAACAGATATGAATATTTCTTCCCTTTGCGAATTACAAATTGAATATCAGGGTCTGAAACTTTTGCCTGTCTTTTAATCTTGTCAAGTGAAACTAATTTTTCATAAAGACGCAGATGTTCATCGCTTGTGTATCCAAAAGCATATCCAAGCGCCGTAATTACACCGGAGCCAATCCGCTTACAAATACCACATGCTTCTCCCAATTCAGTCTTTGATACTATTTCTTCATTCGTAATTTTAAAAATTTGCTTTTCCTTAAAAACAGTAAATACTTCTTTAATCCCAAATGCTTCAATCTTATTAGGGCTTAATGATTTTGTAAAGCTAATCTTCAACTCATCTTTAAGAATAGTGCAAGGATTTAGATATAAATCTAAGGTTGGAATTGCAGGATAAATTATAAGACGTCCGCCCATCTTAACATAAGATGCGAGCAAACTTTGAGTAGCGCCATCCATAAATTCTGTTGTAACTACCCAAAGTTGTTTATACTTAAATAATACTTCAAGCGAACTATTTTCTAAATCTTGTACATCATAGTTAAAGTTCAGTGCCTGAAGACCGCGCAGCAGCCCATTAAAGAATATTTCCTCGCGAACAAAACGTGGATCAAGTGTAAGTCCGAGTTTATCAACATAAAGTTTTTTCTCTTTTAACAATTGAGATGTCGTAAGCTCTGTGTAGAAATATGGTTTGTAAAGCCCAACGCAGATATCGGAATGTGTTTTACTTAGTAAAAGATTCTCTTCCTCTTTGGTTATAAACTTATCTACTCTTTTTATAGCATCATATAAAGGGGACTTTTCAGCTTTTGAGTTTAATGGTGTTTGATAGTAAAATGTCTTTCCGTAAAATCCTTTTCCTTTGGGATTTATGCCCTGTGAAAACATATAGTAATTAAAGCTTTTGATTCCGTGTGCGAGTGATGCATAGTAAAATGTTTCTAAATCTTTCGAATCACTTTTTACTTGATGCTCACGTGTTCCTGATTGAAATTCGGCTGCCCACACCGGTCCTTGAGTCTGCACGGCTTCTAATATTTTGTTACATGCCAAATCCGAATGTGCATTTCGAAACGAAAAGAACTCGGGGATATGGTCTAAACCAAAAACTAAATCTGTCCTTGTTCTCAGAACTTCTTCATAAGTACTTATGAGCATTGGTAACTCAGCAGCGTTGCCATAAATCCAACCGGGAATATTATGCGAAAGTTGTAAATCTATATTGAAGCTTCTAATCTTTTTAATAAGTATATCTAAATACTGTGCAAAATAATGGCGATAAAAAAGATGAAAATCATTGTATGCACAGTAATCCTGCTTGTTTTCAATCACCCCGGACGGCGCAGAAATTTTTTCAAACGAAGAATATTCCGTTCCATAAGTGCGGTTCAATTTTTCAATTGATTTGTATTTTAGTATCAGAAACTCATTATATAATTTCATAACCGATTTATTATAGTCAATCTTACCGGAAAGCCATTGGAATACCCCGACTTCATTACATACCTGCATCATCGTAATCGGACCGTTCTTACTTTCCTGAAATTGTTTTATTATGGGCATAATTTTATCATACCAATGGAAAGTGTAACGGAGATATTCTTCCGACATATAAGACATCAAATCCGGTGCAATTATATTTCCATTTTCATCAAGGGCATGGCTATTCCTATTGCACTTATTTAAAAACCACTGCGGCAAACCTTGATTTTTATATTCGGAAAGAATATATGGACCCGGTTTTATAATCAAATCCAAACCAACTTTTTTACAAAGTTTTATATACCCGACAAGATTTCGCGCGGGGTGTGTTTGTCCAATAAAATCAAATTGATTCTCTTCGTACTCATGCCAGTCCCACGGAATATATGTAGAGGTTGTATTTGCTCCTGCATCTTTTAATAAAAGTAAATGCTTTTCCCAAAGTTTCGGTTCAAGACGGAAATAATGAATTTCGCCTGAAATGACAAAGTGTGGTTTGCCATTCTTTAAGAAAGATTTTTTTGAAGCGTAAAAGCTCATATTTAAATTCCAGTTTCTATATGAAGTTCTAAATTCATTATTAAGTTACATCACGTAAAATGGTTAGAAGCGTAAGGCGATTCTCTAAATCGCCATTTGGTCGAAACAGAGTTTCGACTTATAGCTTTGCGTAATGTAGATCATCAAGTTCATTTTGTAATTTTAATAAGTATCATACTCAATAATTACATCAGCCGGAAATTCATTAATCGTAATTTCATTTTTAGTATAGGATTTTATTTTTTTTCTATTAACAGTAACACTTGCTGGAAGTTTAGAACTATTAAAGTTTTTAATTTTTATTCCATACTTTGGAAGATTAACATCACCATAAATTGAGAAAACATACCGTTCATTTTCTTTTTTAACTGAGTAAGAAACTTCTCCATAATATGTTGGGAGATCTTCAATCGACATTCCGTCTGGTGAATCAATCCAATCCTGGTACAGCGCTGATGCCAAAACCAAAGACCCACCATCTAAGCCTGAAGCAGATTCATAAACAAACATTGAACGAATTGCATTTAGAAAATCTGAACCAACCCATGTGTGCGGCATATCTCCGATAAATCTTGGAATTCGCTCATCTTTCCATACAACTTCAGCCCAATGATTCCATCCTTTAGGTCGTTGGTCATCCAAATAAAATTCAATCAATTCGTGAGCTCGTTCAGGCTGGTCTAATAAAATGAATGAACCGATTAGACGGTTTTCATAAGGAGTATAATTTATCCAATCACTTTTGCCTTCTCTTCTGTTTTTGAAAAACTTATAATACTTATTAAATGTGTTATAGACCTGCGGTTTGGGCAGGTTGTCTAATTCATTGCAGGGAGTAAGCGCAATTGTTGTAGAAGTTGCATCAAAATCACCAAGTTCAACACAACCGGGAATGTAGTCTATGTTCCTAGTTTTCATTGCAAGATTGATTGAGTTGTAAAGATTTTCCTTAAAGGTATCTCTAACTTTTTTTATTCGTTCGTAAGATTCTTTTTCACCAAGAATTTTTTGAATCTCTGCTGCGTCTTTTAATCCTTTCATTATAAAAAAATTATCCCAGTAGGAATGCATTGGTTTTGCAGAATAACCTTCGTGGCTTATCGATTCCGTTACCAAACCGTAGTATGCACGCACACTGTCATTCCCGTTTTTGAAATGATTAGTTGAACGTTCTGCAATAAGTGATTCGATATATTCAACAGCTTTTTTTACGTTTTCATTTTTAGTTTTTAAAAATGTTGTGTCCTTTGTGAAGTTGAAATATTCACAAATCAGATAAATCATTTCACCGTGACTGTCATGTTCCGGAACGGGGTCAGGACCTCTGGAATCAACAACGCAAGGCACTTTACCATTTTCATATTGATGAGCCGCGTACCATTTAATGAAGTCTTTCACTTCATTTGTGATTCCCGATTTTAATAATGCGGATGATGTTAACGAACCATCCCTAATCCAGCTTCTTTCGTATGACCGGGAGCCGGGTTGAATCCCGGCATTATCTCTGTTTATTAAAATGTAAGCAAGATTCGATTTGTAAGTATTCACAATTCTATCGGCAGATTTTGGGAGATTAAATTTTATGTGATCTACTTTTGATTTCCAGAAGTCTATTGTTTCATTAAGTCTCTTTTCAATTACTCCTTCACTAAACGTTTCACTAAAAGAATTTTCCGTATAAAATGGAACAGCTAAATAAATATATTTTGCTTCCCCTTCTTTCAAATCGTATTCATATTTCAGAACTCCACTCGCCAAATTTGTTGGGTCAACAACAGCTTTATTTTGGGGGAAGTTATTTTCTTTTAATAAATCGACAATATTTCCTTCATCAAAAGCAGATGTCCCGAACGAATTGTAAGCAGTAATTGGCAGTACTACTTTTTCATCATTTATATAAATCTTTCCATTATTTTCTCCTATAGAATTTATCTTTGCAACACCACCCGCAAGGTTTAGAAATTGATAATGAGGATTAACCTGGAACGGACGAATTAGTAAAAACAAATTTCCGTTTTTTTGCGAAGAGGAATTATTTGTTAAAGTGTATTTCAAATAAAGAATAGAATTTTTATTTGCTTCACCATTGGTAAACGCCTTGATCGCAAGATTCATCCCTTCGCAATTCCAATTTACTTTCGGGATCGGAAGATAATTTTCCTCAAGCGATTGAATAGATTGAACATTACTCCAATTGAATAATTTAGCATTAACTGTCAACATTGGTTCAATAGAAAAACTTGCTTTGTCAACTTCAATAATTCCATCTTCGTTAATTAAGGCTTCTTTAATATCGTTATTAACGCCACTTACTGTCCAGTACGAGGCTTCGTCTAAAAAATATCTTGGATAATTCCCTCTTGATGAGTTTTGTGCAGAGTATAGGAGAAAATCATTTAGTGTAAAAGAGTTTTTAACGCTAAGGAAACTAATTTCTTTCACCCCAAAACTTTTTTCTGAGTTGCTTTCTAAAAGTTTGATTTTCAAATACTTTGCTTCAGCTTCGGGAAGATTGATAAAACTTACATCACTTTGATTTGAAGAAACAGAATAAACTTTCTCCCAAGTATCCCCGTTTTCAGAGAGGAAGATGTCAAATGCTTTTGCAAAAAAATCTTTTGCCCAATCTATTTTTAATCCGCCAAATTCTCTTCGCGCCTTAAAATCCACAATGATTGATTGCTCTACAACTCCATCACTTTTCCAAAAAGTCTGAGGCAAATTATCAAGAATAAAATTAGGATTGTGCCCCTTAAGAAATGATGACGCTGTTACAAGCGGAGTTGGATAAATACTCGTTTCAGGTTCAAGCGGAGTAAATTTCAAATCATCAATCCAAATAGTTCCCTTTCCTCCGACGAAAGAGGCAATTGTAAATTCAATTCGGTTTATTCGTTTTAATAATTGATCATCAGTTGGTCCCCATGCAAAAGTAATATGCCTTTTTTTTATCCGGAACTTCTTCCAATCATTTGGAAAATCGTAATTTTTATTATTTACCCACCAAACATTTTGTCCGCTGCTATCTAAAAACTTAATTTCAAAATTGTTAGATGGAGATATAGCTTTTAAATTAAAAGTAAATTCAAAGTTATCCGGCAGATCGATCGGAAAGAGTTTCTGAATACCGCCATAACCTGTTCCTTTTATAAATTCATAATCTAATTTTATTGCATTTCCATTCACGCCAAAATCGTTTGAAGTGTTAAGATTTACTCCGTCAGATTTCACCACACTCCATCCATGTGTGTTTTCAAAATCATCAATTGATTTTACTTGAGCGTAGAAGCTATTGCTGAAGAATAGAAACATGAAAAGTGTGGTTAGTAGAAATTTTGGTTGTACCATGAAATTAAAAACAACATCAAATATAAAATCAATTAAAATATTCAAAACCAAGTCTATTCAATCCTCGTTGTATTATTGAGTCTTTCATTACATAATTCCAGATCAATCCGGTTCTAAAATTTTCAATCATTAAAACAATCGGTCCTTGATCTATGCCGATATAATCGGGTCCAAACCAATTAGCAGTAGGATTAAAAGCATCGTAATAACCATAACGCCCCCAAAGATTTATTCCATATTTATTATTAAACGATCTAATTGTTGGAATCACAAATTCGGGCGCAAACACAATTGAAGCAATTGCAGCATATGGAGCGATCGTTCCGTCATCAAAATAGTTAAGTTCTCTTCCGCTCGTTCCTCTTCCCGCATAATTAAGGAATTGTTTTCCCTCATGATTATATTTTTCGCCCGGACCATCTGAAGCAGAAATTCCCCAGCACAGTGAATCATATCCTAACCATCCTTTTGGATTTTCAATTGCATATTGTCTTTGCACTAAAACTGCCATTTGTGAATTTTCAAAATAGTCAATTCCTTTTTCTTTCATAAATTTATCTTTCAAACCTCTAAAATCAATAAAGCAATGAGAGAACAGATGACCAAATAAAGGAGGAAATACTGCGTGTGAAAGATCCGGATAAGGTGTTCTCCAATCGTAAGAGGCAAGCCATGAGTTATATCCAGCTTCAACGTTTTTCATTCCGCTTCCGGCAGCAAGAACGTAAAGAAACAAAGCTTCGTTGTAACCCTTCCATCCCATCGAATGTAAACCTTCTTCCGGTTTCCATCCCATAGAAATTGTGTTAGCATATTCACCGCTTGCAGGCATTTCTAAAAAATCCCAGTCAAGTCTGTCAAGCAGTTTTCCGGCGAGAGCGCGAATTTCATTTTCTGTTTCGTCATCAAGATTATAATAATTTCTAACAAAGATAATCCCCATCATTAGAAGTCCGGTATCAACAGACGAAAGTTCACTATTCCATTCGCGTGTACCGGAATTCATTCGCAAGAAATGATAATAAAAGCCTTTGTAGCCGGTAGCATTTGTATCAGCGCTTTGGACAGAATTAAAAAAGAATTTTAAAATGTTGAGTGTTATTTGTGCAGCTTCATCTCTAGTCATCCAGTTTCTTTCTACGCCAACTGCATAAGAAGGAAGTGCAAAACCGATTGCAGCAATACTCGCTGGCGCCCATGTTGCACTTCTGTCTTTCACCAATCCATTCTTTGAGTTAGTTTCATTTATAAAATAAAGAAAGGAACGGTACTGAATTGAATCCAAAAGATTTGTTTCATCAAGTGTTAGAGGATAATCAATTTTTCCCATTGATTTAAAAATCATTTGATCTTGTTGAGCAGTACATCCAACAAAAGCAAACAGAAGAAGCAGAATTAAATTGAATTTTTTCATTTCAAAGGTTTTTTGCATGTTTAATTTCTACGTCCTACTTAAATCCAATACTTAAAGTCACACGGTGAGTTTCAGCCAATCTGCCATAATCAGCGTAAGCGTAATCAAAACGTACGCTGCTCGTTTCGTTATATTTGGTTTGAACACCGCCGCCCAGAACTAAACCTCCTTCAGATTCGGGCATCAATAAATTTCTGTAGCCGGCACGTATCGAAAACATTTTCAAAAGATTTAATTCACTTCCAAGATTTATGTACTGGTCATTATCGTTAGGATGAACTGCATCTGCCGCAACAAGTAATTTATAGTCAGAACCAAAATCAAACCAATATGAAACACCAGCTCTAAATAAAGTCGGAAGATTGAAATGATCGGTTCTAAGTTCCGCGGGAAGTTTATTGTTGTCGCCATACTTGTCCGGATCAAAATCATAATTAAGATAAAGGTCTCTTCCATCATAAGCTGACCTTGCGCCAAAGTTTGAGACGCTAGCGCCAAGTGTTAAACCACCTTCTACAACTTGATATTGAACGCCTAAATTTATTCCAAATGCGCTTAACGAGCTGTGCCATATTGATTCGTTTATATAATTTATTTGCATACCAACTGATACTCTATCAGTTAACATCAATCCATAACCAAGCCCGAGAGCAAGGTTGCTCACTTTAAATAGCTCTCCGGTTCCCAATGGGCTTTCAACTGTTCTCACTTTCATTTCTCCGGAATTAAGAAGCGTACCAACCAAAGCAAATGTTCCGACACCCTCAACGTTAATGCCCGCAGCCATATAATTATATGATATATCTGCTAACCATTTATTAAAAGTAAATTGAATATCGGCTCCCTGCAGTCTTCCTAAACTTGCGGGATTATAAAAGATGTTAGATATTTCGCCGGACAGTGACGCTCCGGCATTTCCGAGTGCAACTACTCTGGAGCTTGGTTCAATTTTTAGAAATTGCCCAATGGTTGTACCGGTCTTATTTTGTGCAATGTTTTGATCTGCAAAAACGATAATAAATAGAACGCAGACTGAAACAACTCTTAGATTATTTATAATTAATTTTTTCATACATCCACCTTCATCATTTAATTATTGCAAATTTGCCGACAAATGTACCTACGTCGGGTCCATCAACCAGATAGATATAAAGCCCTGGCGCTATTTCAAGACTGCTTGAATTTCGCAAATCCCATGTAACAATCCCTTCGTTGATATTCCCATCATGTTTGAGTGTTTGCACAAGTTCGCCGGTAAGAGTATAGATTCTTATAGAGCAATTTGCAGGAAGATTTCTAAATTCAATTTTCCTTTCTCCTCTGCCGGACACTGCAAATCTCTGAGGTTCAAAACTTGCTGCGCCAACATAAGGATTAGGCACAACATACGGCTCAGTTTCAAACTGCTTTTTAGCTAAATTCGGATCGATATATTGTCCTTTAGTTACGAACGTAAATTTATCATTTTGGGAATAGGGAACGGATAATCTCAATTCGTATTTATCGTTTAGAGTAGGTGAAACGATAGTAGCGCCGTTTAGCCCTGCAGTATCAACTTCTACACGCCAGGTAGCTTTATTTTGTAATGGCGTTTGGTTTGGCGCTGTTAGTATTGTAATGTAGTCGCCATTTGCATCAAGCGTCCCGCTTCCGCTGTTGTTTTTATCATAATAAGTGAATTTAAGTTTTTGATCACCGGTTGAAGTTTTTGCAATAACAGTAAACTTAACAGGTTTTGAAGGGATAAAATTATTCGGATCAGCCACCGAAGTATCCACTATTCCGTCACTAAATATTATATCTATATTCTCCGGGTAACCGGGTCTTCTTAATCCAACTGGAAGAACTGGTGAATATCGTGTTTTTAATGGAATATTTGTTCCGCTGAGAGATATAAATTTTGTGTTTTGACTATCTATTTCTGTCACCATTGGAGTTGAAATAACCGGAAGAATGCCGCTGCCGGAAGGTCCGGCGCCCAATCCATCAAAATCATCGGCTAAAGTGAAGAGAGTATCACCCAAAGTTTCATCAACCAAAAAATAATATTGAGCACGCACACTATCTTTTGGATTTTCAAATCTGATAGAAAAAGTGTGATTGTCAGGAACGGCTGCAGAATTTAATACTTGCAAACTCACCTGCCCTATTCCACTCCCATCGGATTGAACAATATTAAGAACTTGTGCATTTTGATAGCCAACTGAGGGTGGATTTGGATAAACTTCTACAACATTTTTGGGAAGAATTGTACCACCGCGTAATGTTTGACTTACTGCAATTGCGTTTTCAGAAGGATATATTTGTGAAGAATCAACTCCCCTATCATAAGAAACCACAGCATAAAAATATCTTTGTCCGTTATAAACTGTTGTGTCTTTAAATGTGTGTTTTATTCCGGTATCTTCGCCAAGAAAATACGCAATGCCTTCTACCGTAGTGTTTGAAAATCCTGTAATACCATTTATCAAATCAAACTGAGCTATTGGTTTTGAAGCAAATGGTCTTGAACCTGTTCCGGTATAAATTAGTTGCGGGTCTAAAAAAGCAGGATCGGTACTACGATATACACGATATCCTTCAAAGTCGTTGTTGTTTGTGATAGGGTCAAATGCCCGTTCGCCTGCATTGTCCCAAGTTAAAGTAACAAAACCATCCCCGGCAAAAGCGTTCAATGTTGGCATTGGCGGAGGAATTGCAAACTGGTAGTTAGCTTTATAAATCTGCTGAACAACTTTTGTTGTTGTTCTTAGTTCCCGAAGATTTGCTCCAAAACCTAAAGCGAGGCTAAATCTTTCCCTGCTGCCTGCGCCTAAGTAAAAAGGACCTGATGCAAAGAGAAATCCAATGTTATAGTTTAATGCAAGAGGCACGTCAAATGCGCTGTCCGGAGTTGTAAAAATATTGAATAATCTTTTAGGCCATTGTTTACCGTCATCAAAAAACTGAATTGCATCTACGGCAGTGCTGGGATTGCCTGCGCCTGCTTTAATTCTATTTAGTTTAAAACCTGTTAAACCAATTTGATCTGATTCATCAATATCTGTTTTATCAAAATTAGTTTCTCCATCTGTCGGAATTCCATCTAATTCACCTGTGTCATTAGTTCCAAAAATTCCGTCCGCACCGGTATCATAATATTCCGCAACCCAATCCAGATCTTCATCGCCAGTCCACCACACTCCCTGTATATAAGCAGGTCTTTTATTAACCGGTCCGTAGTAAGCTTCAAACTTTGCAACATCATAATTAGTGGAAACATAATTCATTATTGCTTCTTGTCCAACGAGTTTTTGTCCTGCACCGCTGTTTCTTTTTTCATCTAAAATTCCATCCTGATCATTATCCACTCCATCAATTGCATTACCCGGCGTTTCCAAGTAGGAATATCCGAGATAACCGGTTGGACCTATATGCCCATTTCCGTAATTATCCCATGTATAAACAAGATTCAATCCGGCTTCTCTATCAAAAAAAGCATTATCATCATCCGATTCATAAATGCCATTTGGACCAAGCGCAGAGCCGCCGACACCGGAATCCATATAAAGACCAAACAAAACATTGTTGTCATACGAAGTTGTGCTTTCGTTTGTGATATCATAATGGAAGAAAATTACCAATCCGGCTTGAGGGTTTGCCCATTGAAATCCTCTTTGCTCAACGCGCATTCCCAGCCCGCGCCTTGTGTTATCTCTGTTATCGGGATAATAATTCCACGCATCATAAAAATTATCATCGTACACAACGTAGCTTTCCTGGTCAGCCTTAGGCGCTTTACCAAAAAATCCATTCCAATAGCCTCTCCAACCAGGATCATCAATGTCATTTGACTTATCATACCATTCATCGGGCCAGGTTCTTGGGTCGTTACTTATTGCAACAGATCTACCTTTATTTATAATTGGGTCTTTTTGGAAAAAACCGAACCGTGGTTCAAAGCGCATTATTTTACCGGTAATAGGACTTATTGCCTGCCTTTCACGAAAACCGGTTTCCATAATGTATGCCGGATTTCCACTCATTGTTGAAACCTTTGCAAGAACAAATGGCGTCGTTCCATCGCTGTAATTTTCGCCGGAGCCTTTAGGAATTTCAACCGAATGGAATATTGATAGATCAACATTTCCAGGATCTAAAGGATAATCTCCCACCATTCCGAAATTATAAAAAATCGTTCTTATAAGATTTGCATCGTGAGTGCCGCTTCTTTCTGCATCAATGCTGCCTCTCCATTCAACCGGCACCGGATCTTGAAGAACCTGTGCGGTTATTTGAGAAGTCATTATAAAAACTAAAACCAAAACAAAACATAGAATATATTTAGCAAAAATATTCTGCTCCAAATGGTAAGAATATTTATGTGACGAAAAACTTGACCGCATGAATGAATGGTTGAATGATTGAATGATTGAATGTTCCCATTGCTTACTGCTGACTGAAGACAGTGGGCTGCTAACTGCGCCTTCGGATAACGGACTTAATATCTTGCTCCTCGTTTCCCGGCTTATGTTTGAATCATTTAAAGAGCTTGCAAATGTTGATGGAATATAAGATGTTTTATTTTTTTTCATGATTAATTGCTCCTCAAAGAAATGCCGAATTCAATTCTGCGCGGCTGATAATAACGTGATGGATCGTAAAGCGCCGCCCGGTTTGACGCTGGATTTAAAGTGTAATCCGGGCTGCCGCTTGAATTGAAAACAAATCCATTCACAAAAGTTGTATTAAGAACATTAAACATTCTTAGAAAGACCCCGAGATTTATAAAAGAGAGATCGAAGTTTTTTTCTGCACGCATGTCAAGCAAAAAGTAACTGTCTTTTCTTCCCGAGTTAGTTTCCAGGTTAGCTCCGAATCCTGTTCCCATTTCGGGAGTGTAGGGCTGTCCGCTGCCAAACTTCAGGATAGCACTTATTGAAAAATTATTAGGGACGGAATAGATAGCAGAAAGATTTAGTGTATGCCTTTGATCCCAACTAAAAGCTAAATCACGCGGACGCGGATCTGCGCCGGCAGCGGCTCTGTTAGCTGTTTCTCTTGGATCACTTGAATTACCCTGCGCAAATTGAAGAGTATAATCAATCGAAGTATTAAAGTAGCCGAGGTTTCTTTGAAATATCGACAAAGTAAAACCGTTAACACTTCCAAAATCTACATTTGCAAATCTTGCATATTCTGCAGCGGTATAAGTACCAATAAATTCAACGCCCAAAAGATCTCTAATATCTTTATAGAAGAATGATAACTGCACACCGAGAAAATCTGAAACAGATTGCTTCAATCCGAACTCGTACTGAATTGTGAACTCAGGTTTTAAATCAGGATTACCCATAACGCCATAGCTGATTCCGCCGGCTTGCAAATCTTCGAGGATAGAATAATTGGCATTACTGTATAATAAGTCCAATGCGGGCATCTGGTAAAAATGCCCATAAGAAAAATAAACAGAAGCTGAAGTAGTTAGCGGAAAACTTAATCCAAGCCTGGGCGCAATCGCAATTTTAGAAGTTGTGGGAACAGACTTAGAAAGCGGCGCTCCGTCTATTGAATTTGCAGGATTCTGCAGATCACTTGGAATTTTTCCAGCAGCGTCATAATATTCAAAACGAACACCGGCTCTAACAACAAGATCGCCAAGTTCAACTCGATCTTGCAGGTAGGCTGCAAATTGTTTCGGGAAGTATGATCTCAACCCCGGAGTTTTACCGTGCGTATCTTCATACACCGGAATTAAAATTTGTTCAAATGTAATCGGATCAACGTCGGGTATAAAGAAACCTGGAGGACCAAAAAGTATATCGGAATACTGACCTTCAAATCCGGCTTCGATCATATTAAACCTGTTTGCTTGATATGTATAATCGGCTTTCAGAACCAACGAATTAGTTTTTTGCTTGTACCTTCCAAGATCAACACCCTGCACTACTGCATTATCTTCATAGTTAGAGCCTGATTCTTCGGGCTTGCCAGCTTGCAAATATCTTGGGTCCAACAAATCTTCATATTTGTAATCATTGTATTCAAATAAGTTTTGTCTCATATTTATTACATAAAACATTTCAGGTGAAATTGTTTGTGTAATTGCCAATCCATGGCTAAGAGAAGTTGTATAATTAGTTTTTATTCCATCCGGATTTAATCGAAACGCATGGTTGTAACCGGTGCGCTCCGCAGAATTATATGCAAGCTGATAGTTAAATTGCAAACCTTCAAAAGATTGATTTGTAATTTTAAATTGTCCATTCCATTCATCAGATGTATTCATGCTTACAAGTTCGTTATCGCCGGTGGGATTAAAAACCTGGAGCGCAAAATCACTTTTATCAAAAGGAGTAAATCTTCTTGTACCAAAAAGATAACCGCTGTTTATATATTTTCTTCCGTTGATAAAGAAAGTAGTTTTCGGTAAACCCGTTGGTCCGCTTAAAGACAATTGATAATTTTGAATTGTAATTGGATTGAAACCGTCATTGTTCGGATATCGCTCTTTATCTTTAGTAAAATAATCGCCGAAATAAGTTTCAAAAGAATATTCAAACTTATTACTGCCGGTTTTTAAAATTGTATTTACAACGCCGGACATTGCCTGCCCATACTTTGCGTCAAAAGTTCCGCTGATCACCTGCACTTCTTCAATAACGGAACGATCGAGATCAAGCATTGAACTATTACTAAAAGGATTGTTTACAGTTACGCCATCAACCTGGTATTGAACTTCACCAATTCTGCCGCCCCTAAAATGTCCATCGATAACGCCTGCCTGTAGATTGACAATTTCATTTAAACTCTGCACAGGCAGATTTTTTATATCATCCTTATTAACCGAGATGATAGAGCTTGTTTGATTATATTCCACGAGTGGTTTTTGGGCAATAACAATAACCTCTTCACCTTCGAGCACTTCGAATTGCAAAGAGGCATCAAGTTTTGTCGTTTGATCGGCGGATATTCTGATATTTTCTACCGTTAGAGTTTTAAAACCGATAAATCTAAATCTAATTGTATAAACTCCTGCACGGACATTCATAATACTGTAGTAACCTTCCAAATCAGTAGCGGCTCCAATTGTAGTGCCATCTATCATTACGTTTGCGCCAATCATCGGTTCACTATTCTGATCGGTTACTCTTCCCACAAGTTTACCGGAAGTTTGAGCAAAAAGATTTGTTGTGGATAATACACACAAACTGAAAGTAATAATCAAACTAAGTATTTTCGGTATCAAAGAGTATTTTATAGTATTCCTTTTCATTTTATTCTGTCCATAATTTTTTGCAAAAAGCATAAAAAAGCGGAGAAATTTTTTAATCTCTCCGCTAAATTAATGTTACTTAATCAACATCATTTTTTTGTTAGTAGAGAAATCATTTACCCTTATTTGATAAATATAAACACCACTTGCCAAATTTGAATCATCAAAGATAGCTGCATATCTTCCTTTGGTTTTATATTCATTAACTAATGTTTTCACTTCTTTTCCTAGTATATCATAGACCTTTAAGGTAACAAAACCATTTTCCAGTATTTGATACTTAATTATTGTAGATGGATTAAACGGATTAGGAAAATTCTGAGACAGATAATATGTCTCAGGTGCAGCCGACTCAATTGATTTTATATTTTTATTGATCCTGTTGTTTGTATTTTCAATAAGATACTCTGCTATTTCCATTCTCATTAAAAATTCATCATCAGTTAAACTCATTGATCTCAATTCGTTTAATACTTGTAATGCAGAATCTATATCATTATTTATATTTAGATAAGCAAATAATTTTGCAAACCTTGCATTAATTCCATCATACCCATTTGAGCTGCTAATAGCAAAATTATAATTTGCTATAGCATTTCCAAACTGGTTGTCCTGCAGATGAATATCAGCAATTATCTTTTTTAGTTTAGCTTTATGCTTATTATTACTGTTTGATATACTCTGAAAATAGCCCTTTAGCTCCGGTCTTGAATATTTATTTTTAATATCTAATAGTTTAGCTAATGCAAAATCAACGTAAATATCTTCATGAATTAAATCTTTGTAGAATTTAATTGCTTTATTAATCTCTCCCTTTCTTTCTAAAATAATACCATTAAAGATACTTATTTCACCCTTGTCATTTTGCGGCATACCATCTTCATTGAATTTAGCTGTTGGAGACGGCTTCACTCCTTTCTGCTGTCTTCCATACCATGGGTCTTCCGAAAGCATATTCTCTATTTCCAGAAATGAAGTCCCATCTGCATACCATTGAGGATTATAACCCCAGTAATCATTGAATCCAACGAACCAACTGCTTTGATAACAATAGGCATCATAAGTTGTATTTCCATAGAAACTGTTGAATGAACCTGTACAGTCATCCCAGCCTGCAATTGTACTGCTTCCCCACGCAGTTGTTATTCCATATCTATTGTTAATTATCCTGTTATTAGGGTACGGAGAATAACCATTACTCAACATCGTTTCGGTATAACTACCCCCGCCGAGATAAACCCCCCATAAAAAGCCATTTATATCATTACCAATTAAACGGGCATTAGTATTATTAGCCATCATAATTCCCTGGTTACTATACATATTAGTAATTTTTCTAATTTTATTTCCTTGAATTAAAGGACTTAAACCTGAGGCATCGCCATAAATTCCATTATGCTGCGGGTCTTCTATACTGTTATTTATTATCCGTGGCTGTGAGTTATATAAGTAGATACCTTGATTGCTGTTTTTTATATAACAATTTTCTATAGTAACATCAGCTCCAGTATTTATTTGAATTCCGTTCGAGTTTAAAATATTACATGAGTTTAATACAGAACCTGCAGCTAATTGACCTCGAAAATCTAACATACCCCAAAGGTTACTACCAATACCTGCTAATGCAAATTTATTTGAATTAGCATTGAATGTACCATTTATCCTTAATCCAATACCTTCCG
>Ga0210058_1001305_pt1 | contig 22099 bp, 26 predicted proteins | sample CryGeymeta201511_FD_183979 | JGI IMG/M metagenome (GOLD analysis project Ga0210058, IMG submission 183979) | Groundwater microbial communities from Crystal Geyser aquifers in Utah, USA - Crystal Geyser metaG 2015-11 (SPAdes) (version 2) | ecosystem: Environmental > Aquatic > Deep subsurface >...
TAACTACTCAGCGAGGAGAATTTACCACAGAGACACGGAGACACGAAGAAGAAATACTGAGTAAAGTGGCATGGTCTAAAGCAAGATAACAAATTAGACAAACGAGTAGATGGTTTTGTATTTTCCTAATTCCCCCTTATCAAAGGAGAGGGGGATGTTCTTCTCTGTGCCTCCGTGTCTCCGTGGTGAGTAGTTACTAAAAAACTAACTACTCAGGCTTAAAGGTTCATAGTTCAAGATACGAGTTATTGGAAAGAGGAAAATTTATGAAAATAAATATCATATACAAAGAGGGAAAAGGATGGTTTGTGGGACATATCTATGAATATCCAGACTATGAAAGTCAAGGAAAGACTTTAGATGAATTGAGAGACAATTTAATAGAAATCTATAATGATATCAGGAAAGGTTTAGTGCCTGATGCAGAACCTTTTCAGATATTGGAAGTAGCGATTTGAAAAGGAAAGAACTACTTAAAATTATTAATAGGACTTACGCAAAATAAGAAAACACCTACCATATATGGTATTTTTGAAAAGTAATACCCACCAGATGTGGTATGCAAAGTGCTGTTTTGCGTAAGTCCTATTAATTCAATTGGTTGTGTTTTTGTGCGTCATGGAGGAAACCGTGATTGGTATAAAAACCCTCAAACAGATGGGAGTCAGCCTATTCCAAGACATAAAGAAATTGAAGATGATCTCGCTAAAAGAATCATTAAGAGATTATCATAGAAATATGTCTAAGGAGTCAACCAGATGTTGAGAAATGTAGACAGCTTGATTCACATATAACGATAGTGCTGATTACCTGAAAATGTTATCTATGTGCTATGTTTTGAGTAATTAGGGTCTGTCGCAAAATAACTATATTTTGTTGCCGATGCGACGAGCGAATCGACAACCTCGATGTGACACATTTATTTTGTGACAACCCCTTACAAAGGCAGGATTTTATATGCAGTTTTTATATGATACACAACAATTAGTAGACACTATCCAACACTTACTGGTGAGTATGTGTGAGGCATATCATCTGCCACCTGTTTTTGTGGTAAGCGTGGTAGCCATGGTTGTAGCGTTATCCGTGATTGGTGGGTTTATCTCAGTCAATGCCATGATGGTTGTATTAGCTGAACGCAAGATTGCCGGTTATATACAAGACAGGCTTGGACCAATGCGGGTTGGTCCCTTTGGAATATTGCAGACAGCAGCTGATGCGGTTAAGCTATTACTTAAAGAAAATATCATGCCTGCTGTAGCTGACAAATGGACATTTTTTCTGGCACCAGTGGTTGTTATGGCTCCAGCGGCGATGGCTTATGTTGTTTTGCCATGGTCACCGGGACTGATTGTTAGCGACCTGAACATTGGTTTGCTTTATGTCATGGCTGTTGGCAGTATAGGTGTTATCGGTATAATCATGGCTGGCTGGTCATCAGGAAATAAGTATTCCTTGCTCGGCGGGATTCGTTCTAGTGCTCAAATTGTGAGCTATGAATTGGCTATGAGTCTTTCAGTGATTGGGATAGTAATGTTGGCTGGTTCTTTGAAACTGAGTGATATTATTGTTAGCCAGCAGGATTGCTGGTATATTATCAAACAACCATTGGCTTTTATCTTGTTTATTATTGCAGCAGTTGCAGAGTGTAATCGGGCACCCTTTGACTTGCCTGAGGCAGAGTCAGAGTTGATTTCTGGATTTCATACTGAATACGGCGGCATTAAATTTGCCATGTTTTTCTTGGCTGAATATGCCAATATGTTTGTTGCCTCGGCTGTTTGTGCTACATTGTTCCTTGGCGGATGGAATGGGATACCAGGGATTCCTTTGAGTTTACCACCAATTGTATGGTTCTTGGCAAAGACATATGCGATTATGTTTTTATTTATATGGTTTAGATGGACATACCCCCGTATTCGTGTAGATCAACTGATGGGGTTTGGATGGAAGGTGTTGTTACCGCTTGGGTTTTTGAATATTGGGCTGACTGGATTGGTGATGGTGTTGATCTGAGGAAGGTGCAGTGATGTGGATTAAGCAAAGCATATTGATTATGGCAGGGATATGTTGTTTATTGGGCAATACACAGTTGGTGTATGCAACACAAGAAGAAACAAATATTGAGGTAAGGCTGGCTAAGATTGAGACAAGGTTGGATAGTTTGGAGCAGCAGATAAATCAGCGGTTTGCTGCTGTGGATCAACGGTTTAATGATATGAATAATCGATTTGGGGATTTGATGTTTTGGATGCAGGTTACCTTTGGGGCAGTACTTATGGTGCTTGTTGGGTTGGCTGGACAATGGGTAATGATGTGGAGAAGGGTAGTTCGGACAGAGACAGTGATTAAGGAACATGTGAAGGAAACGGAGAAAGACAGGCTGATTAATGTTCAAACAGACGAGATAGGACTCCTAAAGGGATTGATTACAGATTTGCAACAGAGGTTGACAGGTCTGGAAGGTGTAGCACTTAAAACCAGATAGAGGTGAAGATGAAGATGATGATGAATATTGATGCTATCTGCTCATGGTTATTACCAAATATGGCGTTTTTCATACTGGCAGTTATTGGCATTGTTTGTGGTGTACTGGTGGTGACGGTGAGAAACTTAGTGCATGCGGTATTATTTCTGGCTGTGTTTCTTTTGAGTGTAGCCGGATTGTTTATTACCCTTAATGCAGAGTTTTTGGCAATTATTCAGGTATTTATCTTTGTTGGGGCAATTGTTGTTCTTTTTATGTTTCTTATCATGTTGACCTATAGGGTGTCAGACATGGCTGTCCCTCAAGGGAATAAATTAAAAGGGGTAGCAATAGTTACCTCAAGTGTTTTGTTTTGCCTTATTTTTTATATTTTGAAGGCTATGAAATGGAATGAGGTATCTGTGCCAATTACTGGCGATATATCACAAATTGGAAAATTGTTATTGGGACAATTCGTTTTGCCCTTTGAGTTGGTTTCATTTGTACTATTGGTGGCATTGATTGGGGCAATAGTGATTGGGAGGAAGGGGGAATAACAAGGAGATTATGAATATTGAAATTATCTTTGATGCTGTGAAAGATATAGGATTACCTTCTGTATTAATAATTTTGCTACTATTATTTCAGTTTAGGAGTATAATTAAATTAGAGAAAGAAAAAGAGAAACTCTTAGATTTATTGTTAAAGCATTTCGGGGGTGAGAAAAATGGAATGGATAAAATTGACAATTGAAATTATATTTCTATTTATTGCCATCTGGATAGTATCCAGAGGAGTTAAGTCGTTAAATCATGGTGAAAAAAAACTTGATCAGGTAATAAATGCTCTTGCAGGTAAAGGTTGAAAAATAATGTGTGCTTGTATTGAAAAACAACAGAAATTGGGATTAATACTTTCAGAATATCAAGGTAAATCAGGCGGGCTCATACCTGTGTTACAACAGGCACAGGGATTGTATGGGTATCTGTCTGATGAAATCATGACCCAAATTGCTGTGGGCCTTGGGCTAAAACCGAGTGAGGTGTATGGGGTGGCAACATTCTATACCCAGTTCAGGTTTAGCCCGGTTGGTGAACATATTATTCGTGCCTGTCATGGTACTGCCTGTCATGTGTCTGGGGCTGAGAATATAACCATGATTATGGCAGATAAACTTGGTGTTACACCCGGTGGAACAACCGCTGATATGAGGTTTACTCTTGATAAGGTTGCCTGTCTTGGATGTTGCAGTCTGGCACCAGTGGTTATGATTGATGAGGATGTGTATGGAAGGTTGAATGAGGCTAAGGTTGTGGAGATATTGGGGAATTATTAGTAGTTTTGTTAGTGATTGACAAGTATATTCTGTCAGAAAAAAGTTAATTTGGAATTATAAAATAATGAAATTTGGAAAAGAGACAAAGAAGTATACGGCAAATATTTTTACAAAGATTGCTGAATATCTTCTTTCTATTGTAATATTAGGAAGCATTATCAGTGGACATTTTTATCCAATACTTGTTTTAGGCAGTTTTATTTTCTTTGGGATATTTATCTGTTTGGCAATACTTTTAGTTGCTTCAACAGAAGAGGAGTGAAAAAATGGAAAGTATATTGATTGGAATGAGTATGTTGGTTGTGTTTGGTGCTATAATGGTAGGAATAGTCTTATATCCTGATTATAAGAAAAAGGTACAAAAGCAACATTAATTTACTTGTGTAATTATGTTCGCAACCTAAAACTCGCGACGAATAAGTTAAAAATATAACAAAGGGGGGAGAATATGATGAAAACAGGAGTTTCTTTTTAGTTGATAGCGTAATTATACTTTTCAAGCGATTAGCCTTTAAGTTTGGATATTGCTTTATAGCACAAAAAGCAATATCTTATCGTTATGTGAAATAGAGGTAAAGTAATGAGACAAGTAGTTGTTTGTTCTGGCGAAGATGGTTATTGGGTTGCTGAATGCCCGAGTTTGCCCGGTTGCATAAGTCAAGGGAAAACGAAACAAGAAGCTGTTGCTAATATCAAAGAGGCAATTGAGGGATATATTGTTTCCCTTGAGGAAGATGGGCTGCCAATTCATGGTGAATGTTTTGAGACATTTATGGTAGCTGTATGAGTAAATTACCGAGAATTTCAGGGAGAGAGTGTGTTAAAGCACTTAGCAAAGTTGAGTTTTACCTCAAGAGACAGCACGGGAGCCATTTAATTTTGCGTCGGGACAATTCTTTTGCTCAAGTCGTTGTCCCTAACCATAATGAACTGGATAGAGGAACTTTGCGTGCCATTATTTGGCAAGCAGGTATTAGTGTGGACGAGTTTATGTCGTTATTGTGAAGCTGCATTAGCTTATACTCAGGAAAGGTATAAATTACATTTTTCGCTGGTCTTAATCAACGATAGCTGCGTTGTTCAGGTTTGCAATAGTACACTATTGCAAACCTTCACGCCTTGCTCTCGTTGATTAATCCTCACCGAAAAAATCGCAATTTATACCCTTCCTGAGTATAATAATCCGTTGCAGAGGATGATAATTGTATAAAAAAGGGATTAATTATATGCAAAAGACACGCATTATTGTTGGGCTTGGCAGTTGTGGAATTGCCTCTGGTGGCAGAAAGGTTTATGAACAATTACAGCTTGGAATTGATAGCCGTGGATTGGATGTGATACTTGAAGAGACTGGCTGTATTGGCATGTGTTACAATGAGGTATTGGTTGATGTTGTGCTGCCTGCTGGAAATATCACCTATAAACAAGTAACCCCTAAAATGATAGACAGGATTCTGGATGAACATGTTATTGCTGGCAATGTAATACCAGAATGGACAATAACTCAGGAAGATGAAATATGCCTTAACAAGCAGCAACGGATTGTGCTTCGCAATTGTGGGAAAATATCACCTGAATCGATTGATGAATATATAAAACAAGGTGGATATAAGGCGATTGAAAAGGTTGTCAATGGAATGTCGCGGGATGAGGTGATTGATGAGATTACCTCTTCTGGTCTACGCGGCAGGGGTGGAGCAGGATTTCCTACTGGAATAAAATGGGGTTTTGCGGCTAAGTCTTCAGGTGACAAGAAATATTTTATCTGTAATGCGGATGAGGGTGACCCGGGTGCATTTATGGATAGAAGTGTTCTGGAAGGGGATCCGCATAGCGTGCTTGAAGGAATGTTGATTGGCGGCTATGCTACCTGCGCCAATCATGGGTATATTTATGTGCGAGCTGAATATCCTCTGGCAATAAAGCGGTTAAAAATAGCCATTGAGCAAGCAAAGGCTCGTGGATTTATTGGTGAGCATATTCTGGGAAGTGATTTTAGTTTTGAATTGGAAATAAAGGAGGGGGCTGGTGCCTTTGTCTGTGGTGAGGAGACAGCTTTGATTGCTTCTATTGAGGGTAAACGGGGAATGCCGCGACTTCGTCCACCGTTTCCAGCTATCTCCGGATTATATGGTAAGCCGACTAATATTAACAATGTAGAAACATTGGCAAATATTCCATGGATTATTACTAATGGGGCAGAATCGTATGCCTCTTTTGGTACAGAAAAGAGTAAAGGGACAAAGGTGTTTGCCTTAGCTGGTAAGATACAGCGGGGTGGTCTGGTTGAAGTTCCTATGGGTATGAGCCTTAGAGAGGTTATCCTTGGAATTGGTGGCGGGGTAGCTGGCAAGCATGAGTTTAAGGCGGTTCAGATGGGTGGTCCCTCTGGTGGCTGTATCCCATCAAGCCTATTAGATACACCGGTTGATTATGATTCTATTAACCAAACTGGTGCTATTATGGGTTCAGGCGGCATGGTGGTAATGGATGATACCATTTGCATGGTAGATATTGCCAGATTTTTTCTCAACTTTACCCAGAATGAGTCGTGCGGCAAGTGTACCTTTTGCAGAATCGGCACCAGACGGATGCTCGAGATATTGGAAAGAATCGTCTCGGGTCATGGTGTTGATGAAGACATCGAACTATTGGAAAAGTTAGCACAAAGCGTACAAAAAACATCATTGTGCGGGCTTGGGCAGACTGCCCCAAATCCGGTGTTGACAACCTTGAGATATTTCAGGGATGAGTATGAGGCACATATCAAGCAACGCAGGTGTCCGGCAAAGGCTTGTAAGGAATTGATTTCCTTTGTGATAATTGATGAGCGATGCAAGGGATGTGGAATGTGTATTAAAGTATGCGGGGTCAAGGCAATTACCGGAGAGAAGAAAAAGTTGCATGTCCTTGATGCGGATAAATGTATCAGGTGTGGACAATGTGTGGCTAAATGTAAGTTTGAAGCGATTATTAAGGTAGATAGATGGTAATGTCTACAACTACTGATTGATGGAAGGCACATGGTAAAGATAATTATAGATACACAAGAGTATATGGTTGATGAATCTGCAACAATATTAGATGCAGCAAGGTCAAATGGAATTGATATTCCTACCCTTTGTCATGATGAGCAATTAGAGCCGTTTGGGTCATGCTGGTTGTGTGTGGTTGAGGTTGAGGGAGAACGAAGGCCATTGGTTCCTGCGTGTGCAACAAAGGTGCGGGATGGTATGGTTGTTACCACTAAGAGCAAACTTATTTACGAGGCTCGTAAGTTATGCCTTGAGTTGTTGCTATCTGACCATTATGGTGATTGCCTGCCACCATGCCAGATGGCTTGTCCGGCAGGGGTGAGGGTTAAGGATTATATTGGGTTGATTGCTGAGGGTAAATATCAGGAGGCTGTTGAGGTTATACGGCAAAACAATCCCTTGCCAGCGGTTTGTGGCAGGGTTTGTGTGAGACCCTGTGAATTGGCTTGCAGACGGAATTTGGTTGATGAGCCGGTAGCCATTGATTTCTTGAAGCGGTTTGTGGCAGATTGGGAGATGGGGAATGGTCAGCAGTTAGAAAATAGCAGTCAGCAGTTAGAAAATAGCAAAAAAGTGGCATTAATTGGGGCAGGCCCTGCGTCCTTGAGTTGTGCTTATTATCTAGCGGGTATGGATTATAAATGCGAAATATTTGAGGCATTGCCTGAGCCGGGTGGAATGCTGAGGTATGGGATACCAGAATACCGGTTGCCAAAGGATGTGTTGGATAAAGAGATAGCAAACATTTGTGAACATGGGATTGAGGTAAAATGTGGTATGTCTCTTGGCAGGGATTTTACCATAGATAGCCTGCTGGGTGATGGTTTTGAGGCAGTATTCATTGGTATTGGGGCACATGGAAGCTACAAATTAGGTGTAGAAGGTGATGATATTGAGGGTGTTTTGTCTGCGGTTGATTTTCTGCGGGATATGGGATTGAATAAGAAAATCAGACTCAAGGGCAGGGTAGCTGTGATTGGTGGCGGGAATTCAGCCATTGATGCTGCCAGAACGGCATTGCGTCTGGGTGCAGATGAGGTGATATTGATATATCGCCGATCAAGGGCTGAGATGCCGGCTAATGAAGTGGAGATTAATGAGGCAGAGCATGAAGGGGTTCAGTTTCACTTCCTGTCTGCTCCTGTGCGGGTAATTGGAAGTGGCAAGGCAGAAATGATTGAATGTATTCGCATGGAATTGGGTGAGCCTGATTCGAGTGGTCGAAGAAAACCAATGCCTGTTCATGGCTCTGAGTTTATGATAGCCGTTGAGACAGTGATTGCTGCGATTGGTCAAGTTCCGGGGTCAGAGTGTTTGGTTCAGGAACAGGGTATCCAAATAAGCAGGGGTAAAACAATAGTAGTTGATAATGGTATGGGTACTGGCAGGGTTGGCGTATTTGCCGCTGGTGATGTGGTCACTGGTGCGACATGCGTGATTGAGGCAATTGCCGGTGGAAAAAAGGCAGCTAATTCAATTGATCAATATCTGCAAGGAGTTGAGATTACTCCAGAGGCGAATGTGTTTAATGTAAGCAAAGGCAGTCTTGATGAGGTTAATAACCTTGAGTTTGAGGGTGTGGAAAAGCAAGCACGGGTAAGGATGCCAGAGCTTGAAATTGAAAAACGACTAAAAGGCTTTGATGAGGTTGAGCTTGGGCTGGAACAGGTAAATGCCAGCCTTGAGGCTAACCGCTGCCTTGAGTGTGGGTGTAATGCCATTGATACATGTGGGTTGCGAAAATATGGGATGGAATATGGTGTTAGTCTGGATAGGTTCAAGAACGGTAAAGTACATCATTATTTGATAGATAACTCTATTCCAGCTATCTTGCGGGATCCAAATAAATGTGTCCGGTGTGGTAAGTGTGTGCGAATATGTCTGGAGATAAAGGGGATTGGTGCCCTCGGCTTTGTTAATCGTGGGTTTGAAACAACCATTGAACCAACCTTTGGCAAGCCGCTGGCTGAAACCGAGTGTGATTCTTGCGGTAAGTGTGTGGAGGCGTGTCCGACAGGGGCATTGTGGGGGGAGTTGTCAATTGCTAAATAAACGATTATGTAAGGAGTTCTGATTATGTGCCTGACAAATTATTTGATACTAAGTGCCATATTCTTCTGTCTGGGGATTTACGGTGTTCTGGTCAGACGAAATGCAGTGATGATATTGCTATCCATTGAGCTGATGCTTAATGCAGCTAATATCAATTTTGTAGCATTTGCTAAGTATATGTATCCCCATATGTTAACAGGACATATCTTTACAATGTTTGTTATCGCTATTGAGGCGGCAGAGGTAGCTGTTGCGTTGGCTATTATTCTGTCAGCTTATCGGCACATGAAGAGTATTAATGTTGAGGATATCAATCTGATGAAATGGTGAGTGTGTGTTTCGTTCTGTCCTTTACAATGAATATGTTTGAACCATATCAATGGTATAAGGAATGGTAAAGATAATGAAAAGAATAAGCATTGTAATCACACGAAAACGCAATCGTATACCTACTGCTTTTATTCAAAAGCTGACAAATGAATGCTTACTGATAGGGGTGTTTCATGATAAATAATGCGTGGTTAGTTCCGGCAATACCGTTTATAGTGTTTATGACTATTACCTTTTTTACCAAAAGGTTCAAAAACCTTTCATCATGGCTTTCTATTGCCGGGATACTGGCATCATTTTCAATGGCTTGCGTGATATTAAGAGAGCTATCTATGAGCGGACAAAGGCATTATGAGTTTAGCCTGCCATGGTTTGAGAGTGGTGAGTTTCAGCTTGAGATGGGGATGTTGGTAGATCCTTTATCCTCAATTATGATGGTTGTAGTAACCCTGGTAAGTCTGATGATTCAGGTATATTCCAGAGGGTACTTGTCAGCAGAGAAGAATGTAGATTTTTCAAGGTATTATTCCTTTATCTCATTATTTACATTTTCTATGCTTGGATTAGTTCTGGCAAACAACTTTATTACTATTTTTGCCTGCTGGGAGCTTGTTGGTCTTTGTTCATACTTGTTGATTGGTTTCTGGCATCACAAGCCATCTGCTGCAGCAGCTGCAAAGAAGGCGTTTATTATTACTAGATTGGCAGATGCAGGATTTTTGATTGGTATCTTATGTGTCGGGTTTTATGCCGGCACATTCAATTTCTTAAATATAGAGGGTTTGATTCATGAAGGACAGATTAGTTCGCAGATTCTGACCATAATGGCTGTTTTGATATTCATAGGGGCAATGGGAAAATCAGCACAGTTTCCATTCCATACATGGCTTCCAGATGCCATGGAGGGTCCTTCACCGGTTTCTGCCCTTATTCATGCCGCAACAATGGTTGTTGCTGGTGTCTATCTGGTGGCAAGGACATATACCATGTTTGATGCCGGACCAAATGCATTGCTTGTAGTTGGATATGTGGGCGGGTTTACAGCCTTGTTTGCCGCAAGTATTGGCTTGTGTCAAAACGATATTAAACGCGTACTTGCCTATTCAACCCTGAGCCAACTCGGTTATATGATGCTTGCTCTGGGTGTTGGCGGATTTTCGGCAGGAATGTTTCATCTGACAACCCATGCTTTTTTTAAGGCACTCTTATTCTTAGCAGCAGGGAGCGTTATCCATGCCATGCATTCCAATAATATCTGGGATATGGGTGGTCTGGGTAAAAAGATGCCCATTACTGCTATAGTATTTATTATCGGTTCCTTAGCCATTGCCGGAGTACCGCCCCTTGCCGGATTCTGGAGCAAGGAAACAGTATTAATGGCTGCTTATTCCTCAGGGCATATGCTCTTGTTTATTATCGGTGAGATTGGGGCATTGATGACAGCCTTTTATATGTTCAGGCTTTGCTTTGTTACCTTTGGCGGTGAGACGAGAAAGCATGATGCTCATCCACATGAGTCACCATGGGTGATGACAATACCCATGTGTATACTGGCATTTCTGGCAATTACCGCTGGATTTATCGGTTCGCCCTATCTAAATGACTGGTTCCAAGGCTTTGTCTGCTTTGATAGTGGACATGCGGCTCATCACAGAGGGGAACATTCAGGACATCAATTAGTTATGATCATCTCACTCTCTATGACTGGCATAGGGATACTTGGGGCATGGTTAGTTTATGGGATAAAGGCTATTAATCTTGATTTTGTTAAAAAAACCTTTATTTATAAGCTGGTGTTTAATAAATATTTCTTTGATGAGATTTATGATGTTATTATTGTTAAGCCATTTGTTGGATTGACAAAATTCAGCGTAGGATTTGATCAAGGTGTGATTGATGGGATGGTAAATGGTGTGGCAACCGTTACGGCTGGATGTGGTTCATTTGTCAGACGAATACAAACAGGATTGGTTCAATCATATATCCTTGCCATGATGGTGGGTATAATTATTTTGTTGGTTATCTGGATGTGGGGCGGATGATTATTCACCACAAAGACACAAAGACACGAAGAAGAAGTGGTGAACATTATATGATAATAAGGGGTGCACGATGAATTTCCCAATTTTAAGCTGGATGATATTTATACCGTTGATAGGTGCTATGCTTATCCTTTGTACGCCAAAGGGGATGGAGAAGACTATCAAGGGGTTGGCATTGGTGTTTTCGTTTATTCCTCTTGTCCTTGCAGGGATGGTGTATGCTAATTTTAATCCAAAGATTGCTGATTTGCAGTTTGTGGAGAAAATACTCTGGATTCCAATCTTTAATATTCATTATTTTGTTGGACTTGATGGAATAAGTATATCCATCTTTTTACTGACTGCTCTATTAACCTTTTTATCTGTCCTTATTTCCTGCAATATAACAAAGAGGGTGAAGGAATATTTTATGCTCTTTCTGGTACTTGAGGTCGGGATGCTCGGGGTTTTTGTTGCTATAGATCTATTCCTGTTCTATATCTTCTGGGAGGTTGTGCTTATCCCTATGTACTTCCTTATAGGTGTGTGGGGAGGACCAAGAAGAAGGTATGCAGCTATTAAGTTTGTACTTTACACTGTGGCTGGCAGTTTGATCATGCTTATTGGGATATTGTGCGTTTATTTTACCTCTAACCCACATACCATGGATATTCTGGAGCTTTCCAAAACATGCACATTTGCCAGAGAGTTTCAAAACATAATGTTTTTCTTGTTCTTTATCGGGTTTGCAGTTAAGGTGCCTATCTGGCCTTTTCATACATGGCTTCCAGATGCACATACTGAGGCACCAACAGCGGCAAGTGTTATTCTTGCCTGTATATTGTTAAAGATGGGGGTCTATGGATTCTTAAGGATAAGTTTCCCTATATTTCCAGAGGCAGCCATATATTTTGCCTATCCATTTGCGGTTTTGGGCGTAATTAATATTATCTATGGTGCTTTAACGGCTATGGCTCAGAATGACTTAAAGAAGATGATCGCCTATTCAAGCATCAGCCATATGGGATTTTGCCTGATAGCTATGAGTGCCTTAACCGTAACCGGAATAAATGGGGCAGTTGTCCAGATGTTTACCCATGGGGCAGTAACCGGCAGCTTGTTTATGCTTGTTGGGGTTATCTATGATAGGGCACATACCAGAAATATTGATGAATTCAGCGGATTGTGGCAGAAAATGCCAATATATACCGGGTTGATGACACTTGCGGTCTTAGCCTCACTCGGTTTGCCAGGGCTGGCCGGGTTTATCGGTGAGTTTGTTTGTCTGATGGGTACATTTGTTTCTACCTTCCCAGGGTTTAAGCTCTTGGCAATATTATCTACAAGTGGTGTGGTGATAACTGCGGTTTATCTCTTGTGGATGATGGAAAGGGTGTTCTGGAGGGGATTAAATCCAAAGTGGGAACATCTGACGGATATAAATAAGAGAGAGCTTCTGGCAATTATACCCATATTAATAGTTATCATCCTGATAGGCATATGCCCTGACCTATTGGTTAATTTGATGAATGTTTCTACGATACAGATGGTTAAGGGGATAATGCCGTAAAAAAGAGTAAAAAAGAGGGCAGGTTAAAAAGAGGGCAGGTTTAGAACCTGCCCCTACTGATTGATTGGAGGATTGAATTTTGAATTATACATTACTTACGCCAGAAATAATAATTTGTTGTACAGCTATGTTTATCCTTGTCATAGATTTATTCCTATCACAGGGAGCAAAAAAGTTACTTGGTTGGATAGCTATTATAGGATTAATATGTGCAATGGTTGCTGTTTATAACTCGCCACATGGGCTTGCCTTTGGTAATAGGAGCTTTGTGGTTGATTCATTTGCTATATATTTCAAGTATCTACTTCTTGGCATAGGGATATTGGTTGTTTTTTCCTCTATGGATTATCTTAAAGACCGTACCTCTCATCATGGCGAGTATTATTTTATACTTCTCTTGGTTATCATGGGTACCTTGTTTATGGTTTCAGCAGGTGAGCTTATTAGCCTGTTCGTAAGTCTTGAGTTGCTTAGTATCGGTTCGTATGTGTTGGTGGCATATCTCAGAACAAAGCAAGGGATTGAGGGTGGAATAAAGTATCTATTGTTTGGGGCATGTTGTTCAGCAATATTACTTTATGGATTGGGCATAATCTATGGTATGACCGGTACAACAGAGATAAAAGGAATAGGAGAGTTTTTGAGTCATAACGATAAAGGATGTGCCCTGTTATTGGGTCTGGCGTTTACCCTTGTTGGGTTTGGGTTCAAAATTGTCTGCATACCGTTTCATTTCTGGGTACCAGAGGCATACGAGGGTGCACCAACCCCAATTACCGGCTTTCTTGCCTCTGCCTCAAAGGTAGCCTCATTTGCAGTCTTTATTCGAATATTTATAGAGGGATTTGGCGGCATAAGGCAAGAGTGGATAATGGCTTTAATTGTCCTCTGTATTCTTACAATGGCTATTGGTAACCTTTCTGCTATTCCTCAGGCAAACATAAAGAGGCTATTGGCTTACTCTAGCATTGGGCATGCCGGGTATCTTCTTATTGGTATAATAATAGGCACTACAAGTGGATTATCAGCAGTAATGTTTTACCTGCTTGTTTATGCCTTAACCACACTCGGGATATTCACGGTTATAGCCATTATTTCTAACAAGATAAATACGGATGAGATTGATGGATATACAGGGATGTACAAACGGTCACCATTCTTATGCCTGTGCATGCTTATCTGTCTGGCTTCACTTGCCGGGCTGCCGCCCTTAGCCGGATTTATGGGTAAATTTTACCTGTTTGCTTATGCAATACATAGCGGGTATATCTATCTGGCAGCAATCGGTTTTATCTTCAGCACCATCTCGGTTTATTACTACTTCCGTATCCTTAAATCCATGTACTTTGGGGATGTAAAGGATGAGTCTATTATCCCTACCCCATTTTTGTTAAGGCTAATACTCATTCTCATCATGCTTGGACTTTTCCTCATAGGAATTCTGCCGCAAACATTCATTTCTTTTGCCTTAGAGTCAGCTAAGGGGATAGGTTGTGTTAACTTATAAGAGGATGTTATTGACCGTTCACAGCAGCAATTCTCATTATGGCAAAACTTATGTTCAAAGGGGAATAAGGGAATAGAAGAGATGGTGTCGATTATCAACAGAATTGTTGGTAGGACAGGCATTCCTGCCTGTCCTGTTGCAGATGACAGGCAAGAATGCCTGTCCTACCGATTAATCTCCATATCTCCCCCTTATCCATTTTACCATAATGAGAATTGCTGCTTTGCATGCTTTTTCAGTTGACAATACATAAAATTCTGATATAATAACTTGGTTGAGATATGTCTCATTTGACTCCTTAGAGCAGGAGCATTAGATGAATAAAAAAAACATAATCGTAATTGGTAGCGGACCTGCAGGGATGATGGCAGCTATTCGGGCAGGTCAACTTGGTCAGGAGGTAGTACCTCTGACAAATGTTACCCTGATAGAAAAAAATCCTACATCTGGCAAAAAACTTCTCTTGACTGGTAAGGGTCGCTGTAATATTACTAATGCTTGTGACATTGAGATCCTTATTGGTAATTTCCGCAAGAATGGTAGGTTTTTGAGGACTGCTTTGAACACATTCTCAAATACTGATGTAATGCAATTCTTTGAGGATAGGGGACTAAGCCTTAAAATAGAAAGGCAATTGCGTGTTTTTCCTGTAACTGATACGGCAGGCAGCGTCCTTGAGATATTAAAAAAAAGCTGGCTGAAAATAATGTAACAATTATCTACAATGCACGAGTAGATGATATTCTTGTGCAGGATAATCAAGTAAAGGGTGTGTTGCTCAGGGATAAAAAAGAAATTTTATGCGACAGGATTATCCTTGCCACTGGTGGCATTTCTTACGGTTTCACAGGGTCAACAGGGGATGGATTAAGGATAGCACAACGGCTGGGGCATCAGATCATCCCTCTTTGTGCTGGGCTTGTTCCCTTAAAAACAAGGGAATGTTATCCAAAACTATTAGAGGGACTGACCCTGAAAAATATTCAACTTACCTTTATTGGGCAGACACACCGGTCTGCCCCTACGATTAATGATAGGAAACGGCAGATAATTTCAGAGGTTGGAGAATTGTTGTTTACAGGCTTTGGCATATCCGGTCCCCTGATTTTATCCTTGAGCGGACAGATTGTTGATTGGCTGAATGAGGGCAAGGCAGTATTTGTAACCATAGATCTGAAACCAGGGTTGTCCTATGAACAGATAAATGCACGCTTTCAAAGAGAGTTTAGTATTAATCCAAAAAAGAATATCAGGAGTATACTCAAATTTTTCTTGCCACAGAGAATGGTTGATGTTTTTATAGAGATTGCAGGTATTAGACATGATAAACAGGTGAGCCAGATTAACAAGGATGAACGGCATAGATTGGTTGTCTTGTTCAAGGGATTGCGGTTAGAGATAACTGAGTCATTACCTGTGGAGCAGGCAATGATTACCCGTGGTGGGATTTCCTTAAAGGATATTAATCCGCAAACCATGGAGTCTTGTATTATAAAGGGGTTATATTTTGCGGGTGAAATAATAGATGTAGATGCAGATACAGGCGGATTTAACCTGCAAGCCTCATTTTCCACAGGATACCTTGCAGGGGAAAATGCAGCCAGATTATTAACCACAGATGAACACAGATAATCTTTTGGGTTTCTTTATCTGTGTGTATCTGTGTTTATCTGTGGTTAAATCTCTTCGTTTAATGGCTAACAAGCCCTAATAAAACTTAACAACCTCATCCTCGCTCTTCAGCTTAAATGGCCGTCTGAACCTATCTGTGGCTGTTATTGTTTCACGGGCAGGTTCTATGTGAGCATCTTTAACCATTTTTATTGCCTCAGATAGCTCCGTCTTACCAGTATAGAGTGCCTTGCCAATAATTGCACCCTTTAAGCCCATTTTTTCAAATTCAAGAAGTTTTTTAATATCATCTATCGTTGTTACCCCGCCTGCGGCAATAACATCTAATTTGATTGCCTGGGTAAAATTCCGTATGGCATCAAAATTTGGCCCCTCTAACATCCCATCTCTGGCAATATCTGTATAAATAATGGTTGTTACCCCATTTCTCTTCATTTCCTGGGCAAGGTCAAGGGCTGAGTATTCTGTCATCTGCTGCCAGCCATATACGGCTACCTTTCCCCCTTTAGCATCTATTCCTACAATTACCTTGTTGTTAAATTTAGCTACTGCCTCCTGAACCAGATTGGGATCCATAGCTGCTTTACTTCCAATGATAACCCTTGCTACCCCTATATTAAGCACCTCTTCTATGGTCTTGATACTTCGCACCCCACCACCAAACTGAACAGGGATCGAGACTGCATCTACTATTTTTTTGACTGACTCCAGATTTTGATGATGACCTGCCATTGCCCCATCAAGGTCAACCACATGAATCAACTCTGCCCCCTTTGATTCCCAGAGCCTTGCTATCTCTGCAGGGTCATCAGAATAAACAACAGCTGTATCCTTTTCCCCTTGAGTCAATCGGACAACAGCCCCTTTTTTTAAGTCAATAGCTGGAATTACTAACATGGAAACACCTCCCCCATTGCATAAACTAAAAACGAAAAGTGAAAAGTGATTGGAAATTGAGACAGCTACATTTTCTATCTTAATTTTTCACTTTTCACTTTTCACTTTTCACTTATCAAATCATCCCTTTGGTAGACAACACCCCTTCTATCCTTTTATCAACCTCAACTGCCAGACAAAGTGCCCTGGCAAATGCCTTAAAGATAGCCTCAATAATATGATGGCTATTTTCTCCATATTCAAGATTAATGTGAATGGTTATGCTGCTATGTTGACTGAATGCTCTGAAAAATTCCTTTACCAACTCAACATCAAACCGTTTAATATCATCCCCATTCATCCCTGTGGTTAAATCGGAAAACTTAACATTAAATATCAGCATCCCCCTGCCGCTTATATCCAATGCCACATCCACCAATGCCTCATCCATGGGTAAGGACACTGCCCCATATCGCCTTATTCCCCTTTTATCAACTAATGCCTTTGCTACACCCTCACCAAGGCATATTCCGATATCCTCTACTGTATGGTGATAATCAACATGAATATCCCCTTTAGCCTGAACCTTAAGGTCAAAAAACCCATGTTTGCTGAATAATTCAAGCATATGATCCAGAAAGCCAATGCCAGTATCTAATTTGGCATTCCCTGTACCATCCAGATTTATCCATAGGTTAACATCTGTCTCTCTTGTTTTTCGTTTTATTTCAGCTTGTCTGTTCATCTTTTCCTCCCATAATCCTCTTCATTGCTCCCAAGAATTCATTATTTTCATCAGGTCTCCCCACTGTAACCCGCAAGCAATTACTCAAACCCGGAGTATCGGAAAGATACCGAATCAATATCCCTTCATTTATTAATAAATCAAAAATATCCTTAGCACAAATATCCTCTGCAATCTTAAAGAGGATAAAGTTTGCTTTTGATGGATACACCTTAATACCATAGATTGCATCTAAACCCTCAGCTATTCTTTTTTGTTCATCCATTATCCCCTGAACGATTGGAAGAAACAAAGGGGCATTCTCTATGGCTAAGGATGCTGATACTTGCGAAAAGGCATTTAAGTTATAGGGCAGTTTTACCTTTTGCACCTCATTTATCACCTGAGGTTGAGCAATCATATACCCAACTCGTAACCCTGCCAATCCAAAAGCCTTGGAAAGTGTCCGCAAGACAACAACCCTTTCACATTCGTGAACCCATGGCAGAAATGTCTCCTGCGAAAACTCATAATAAGCCTCATCTATAACAATCAAGGATTGCGTCTGGCTGATTATTCGTTCAATTCTTTCTGTTACAAAGCAGTTTCCTGTTGGATTGTTTGGATAGCTCAAGAATATTATCGATGGTTCCTGCCTTGCCTGTTCGATGATTTTTCCCTCGTTAATCTCAAAACCATCCCCTAATGGTATCCCTATTGGTCGGGAAAAGGCACATTTAGCCAGAATATCATACATAGCAAAGGTTGGCGTAGGAAAGACAACCTGTTTTGATCCAAAGCATAAAAGCAGATACAAAATAAGTTCATCTGAACCATTGCCCATCATTATCATTTCGGAATCAACAGAAAGCTTGAGGCTCAAATTTTCACGCAACACACGAGCACATGGGTCAGGATAACGATTAAATGCAAGCCATGAACAGGCTTGCTCAATCTTTTTCTGCACAAAACTCGGCAGCGAATATGGATTTTCATGAGCATCCAGCTTTATCCTGCAGGTAATATCAGGTACAGAATATGATTGCAACCCTTTTATTTCATCCCTTACAAATTCATTTAACCATTTCATGATTGATATATATTAGCATATTTTCTTATAAAATGCAAGGAGTTTTTTGTAAATATTCAGAAGAGGTAATTACTCACCACGGAGACACAGAGAACACGGAGAAACACGAAAAATTGAGAAGAACATTGCATGGCATCTCTATTGTCCTGCCTGTTTCAAGGTAACAAGCTGTATCTTCTCTTTTTTATCACGGCAGACATTTACAGTAATCCGTTCCATCCCTTGTTCCATGGCAGTTGTTATCTTCCATGCAAAGTTTCCTTCTTTCCCCTCAGTATTCTTCTCCAACCCTGCATTAAACTCTGCGAGTTTTGATTGGGCAAGGATAATTGTTTGTGTCTGGTTATTTGTTAACCTCATCAGATTAAGCCCATTTGAAAATACACCCAGCAGGGTGATAACCGCTATCCCAAAGATAGCCACAGCAACCATTACCTCAAGAAGTGTAAAACCAGACTCAATCCATTGTTTTTTCAACCTTCAACCTCCCAGAAATAGAGACAATAATCATATGGTCATCAACCATGATTTCACCCGGTGTTGCTCTACCTGACGGATAAAACCAGAAGGGATTAGTGGAAAAGATAACGACAGATGAAAGGCGGGATTTTTCCTCCCCTTTAATCCAGATATGCTCATCCTTGAACAAAACATCATATGCTACCCCTTCGGTAATAGAACTATATCGGGCATCTTTCAGGGTATCACAAATGATTTTTGTCTCACCAGAAGTTTTATCCTCAATCATTAGTTTTTTAAGCTGTGGCAGACAAAGAGCAGCGATAAGTCCGATAATAAATAGGACACACACAACCTCTATCAAGGTAAAACCATGGGATGAATTGCGTTGTTTTCTCCACATTTACTTCCTCCCTTCTTCCTACTGTCGTGTCAACCTTAAAATGACGGTAACAGGAAGTTTTTTACCACAAAGAACACGAAGAAATTACATAACCGTTCACCGGGGCATAAATGACGATTCCCTTAACCATTCACGGGAGCACGAATCCCCACTTTCGTGAGGACAAGGATTGTCCTTCTTGCGGCTGTCATTTAGAGGGTGTGAAAAGTATCGCGAGCTAAAGCGAGAACCGTATTTGAAACGAGCACTACCTCACAGTTTCCATAACATAATCCGCAAATTCCTCACTCGTAGCCCCATCTTCCCTTCCGGTAATCACAATCTTTTTTTCGTATTGACCACAAATATCCAGAGCTTTTTCCAATCTTTTTCCCTTTTCCGCCAGCCCGATGTGGTTTAAGAGCATGACCGTTGCCCTCAACATACTTGACGGATCAGCATATTGTGCCCTTCCATTCTCAACCATCCTTGGAGCTGTGCCGTGTATTGCCTCAAACATAGCATATTGTTTGCCAATATTAGCACTCCCAGCAGTTCCAACCCCACCCTGAAACTCGGCAGCCTCATCAGTAAGAATATCACCATAAAGGTTTGGCATGACCATTACCTTAAACTGTGTTCTTCTCTTTGGATCTATCAGCTTGGCGGTCATGATGTCAATAAACCAATCATCCCACTCTATCTCAGGATAATTTGCAGCTATTTGATCGGCAACAGCAAGGAACTTTCCATCGGTTGTTTTGATCACATTTGCCTTAGTAATCACAGTAACCTTATTTATCTTATTTTTTCTGGCATACTCAAAAGCCATGCGAATTATCCGCTCTGAGCCTTGAGTAGTAACAGCGGTAAAGTCAATAGCCAGATCATCGGTAACATTTACCCCCTTGCTTCCAAGGATATAGGCACCCTCAGTATTTTCTCGAAAGAATATCCAATCTATTCCCTCCACTGGCACCCTTACTGGCCTGACATTGGCAAATAAATCAAGCTCGCGACGCATGGCAACATTAGCACTTTCAATATTAGGCCAGGGATCCCCTTTTTTTGGAGTATGGAGTGGTCCCTTAAGCAAAATGTGACACTTCTTTATTTCCTCAAGGATGTCTTCTGGTATGGCTTTCATGGCTTTAGCCCGATTTTCAATGGTTAATCCCTCAATGTCTCTAAGCTCAACCTTTCCTTTGGAAATCTCATCCTCAAGTAAAAACCTCAACACTCGTCTTGCCTCATCTGTAATATATGTACCAATCCCATCCCCTCCAATAACGCCAATGATTATTGGTGTTACTTGAGTATAATCTATCCATTCCTGTGATTTTTTCATGGTTTCAACCCGATTAAGTTGTTCCTCTAATATCCTGCCAAAATGCTCCTTTGCTTTTTCGATTTCTTGCAGCATCATCTTGCCTCCTCGTTTCAAATAATTACCCTGAAAGTATAACAGATTTCAAGGTAAAAGTCAATGTTTGTTTTTTTTTATTTGACAAGATAATACTTGTATGATAATATGGAAGGATAGCAAGAGCTATAGGGAGGTTTTGACATGATAAAAGAAACGAATGTGCTTACTCTATATACAGATGGGGCATGTCAGGGCAATCCAGGTCCAGGGGGATGGGCAGCTATTCTTATTATTGAGGAAAAAGAACAGGAATTTGCTGGAGGACAACGGAATACAACCAATAATCAAATGGAACTAATGGGTGTAATTCAGGGATTACAGGCAATAAAAACCCCTTCAGAAATAAGGATATATTCAGACAGTGCTTATATCATCAATGCCTTCACTCAAAATTGGATAAAAACATGGTTAGCCAATGGATGGAAAACTGCCACTAAACAGCCGGTCAAGAATCAAAATCTGTGGCAGGAACTGCTCAAATTAATCCAGCCACATCAGGTTGAGTGGGTTAAGGTTAAGGGGCATTCAGGGGATAAATATAATGAAAGATGCGATAGATTGGCTGTAGCTGCTATTCCATAATCTTGTAGTGCAGTACCTTTGTGTAGTTAGTCGTCAAGAAAAAATAACTTGCAGGAGTTGTGTCACCGATCCATCTTGGCTGGTTTCGTTGTTCGTCGATTACGAACAGTAGTATGCTCGCTTCTCACGCCTTGCCAGCTAATCGTCTCAGCGACTCTTGGCGTACAACTTATTTTTTCTTGACTCCTTACGGGGTCATTTGCATACAAAATGGTGTTTTTGTCCACATTTTACTTGACATTTTAAGATAATTGTGGTATGGTTGTTATTATGCAAAAAAATTGGAAAATCACCGAATTTTAAGCTTGAAGATGGGAAGATGATATGCTGAACCCATGAAAAGGCAGTATAGCTGGTGGGGGAAATATTCTACGAGGAGGTTAATTTATGTTACAGAATTCAGTGAAATTGTCAATTCCCTTTGAATCTCTGGTGGAATCTCTCAAGGTTTTAGGCTTTAGTGAGAAATATCAGATATGGAAATTGTTGGGAAAACCGGGGACAGCGCCCGTTTTTCTTGACAAGAGAAGATTTATATGGTAATATTTATTTATTATGGCAAGAATGGCAAGAATTATCGTACCAAACATACCGCATCATCTTACTCAGA
>Ga0210058_1001308_pt1 | contig 22057 bp, 25 predicted proteins | sample CryGeymeta201511_FD_183979 | JGI IMG/M metagenome (GOLD analysis project Ga0210058, IMG submission 183979) | Groundwater microbial communities from Crystal Geyser aquifers in Utah, USA - Crystal Geyser metaG 2015-11 (SPAdes) (version 2) | ecosystem: Environmental > Aquatic > Deep subsurface >...
ACATCACTAGCGTCTTGTCGAGGTTAATGATATGAATCCCGTTTCTCGTTCCGAAAATATAGGGTTTCATTTTCGGATTCCAGCGCGAGCTTTTGTGGCCGAAATGAACGCCGGCTTTGAGCATTTCAGAAACTGCGAGCTCCAGATCCTCATACTTAAAATCAGCCGATGTGTTCTGGCTGTCTTCATTTTTTGCCCCTTTTGAGGCATTTTCATTGTCTTGCATTATTTTTCCTTTAATTATCGTCGTTTACCCCTCGACTAAACCTGTTCTTTTTGCAAAGAAAAGGGCAAGGATTGTCCAAAGAGAGATATGAATAATAACACCAGAAATTTTAGCAGGAACACCCGCTCTTGTCAATTACCAAATTGGGTGCTATAATTGTCCAGTATGAAAAATAACATTCATCCAAAATACTATCCGGAAGCCAAAATCATTTGCGCCTGCGGGAATATCATCACCACCGGTTCCACAAGGCCCGAGATGAAAGTTGAGGTATGCAGCGCCTGCCATCCCTTTTATACTGGTAAAAAGCGCCTCGTTGACACCGCTGGCCGCCTCGACCGTTTCAAAAAACGCTCCGAAAAAACGGAAAAAATCAAAGCGGAAAAAGGAAAGAAAGCCAAGAAAAAACCGCGAATGCCCAAAATTCCCGCCGAAAAACCTAAAAAGAAACCGAAACCGGCAAAGAAGAAAAAATAAATTTTCGTATAATTATCGCTTTTGCCAAAAACCCGCCAAAAGCGGGTTTTATTTATTTTCCTAACATTTAATGTTAGGAAAGTTCTACTAATATTTGAAAGTTTCAGCAAATTGTATTATCTTTAATTGAAGAATGATACTGATTCAATGGTAATATAAATGCGGTGAAAAATCAAATTGACGCAATCAAAAAGGAATATCAGGACTTGAAAACCGAGCTGGCAAAGCCCGGTATTGTTTCTGATTCCCAGAAAATGAAGGAGATTGGGAAAAGGATGGCTGAACTTGAAGAGATTACGGCAAAAATTAAAGTGCTGGAAAATATCCAGAAACAAATGAGAGATAACGCCGAAATCGTGAATACTGAAAAAGATGAGGAACTAAAAAATATGGCAATGGATGAAAATGTAAAGCTGGCTGTGAAAAAAGAAAATCTGGAAAAAGAACTGCAAACTCTTTTAATCCCGAAAGATTCCAGTGATGCGAAAAATGTTATCGTGGAAATCCGGGCCGGGGCCGGCGGAGATGAATCGGCTCTTTTTGCGGCTGATCTTTTCCGGATGTATGGGCGTTTTGCCGAAAAAAATGGCTGGAAAACGAGTGTCCTGAACTCAAACAGAACTCCGATTGGAGGATTCAAGGAAATAATTTTTAGCGTGGAGGGAAAAAATGCATTTGGAAATATGAAATATGAATCGGGCGTACACCGGGTGCAAAGAGTGCCGGAAACCGAAAAGATAGGACGCGTTCACACTTCGACGGCGACGGTTGCGGTTCTCCCTGAAGCGGAAGAAGTGGATGTTAAAATCAATCCTGCGGATATGCGAATTGATACTTTCCGCTCTTCCGGTCCCGGAGGACAAAGCGTAAACACCACTTCCAGCGCCGTTCGAATAACTTATCTCCCGACGGGAATGATCGTCACCTGCCAAGACGAAAAATCGCAGATGAAAAACAAGGAAAAGGCCTTGAAGGTTTTGAGAGCGCGGCTTCTTGCCGCCGAAGTTGAAAAACACGCCGCGGAGCTAGGCGAAGCTCGCCGCAATCAGATCGGAACGGGAGACCGGAGTGAAAAAATCCGCACTTACAATTTCCCCCAGGACCGAATCACCGATCATCGGATCAAAGAAAGCTGGAGTAATATTTCTCAAATTCTCGACGGGAATTTGGATGAAATTATAGACAGGCTTAGCAAAGAGGATTTGAGAAGAAAAAGTGATAAATAATTTTGAATTTTGAATCAATTTCAAATGACTGGATTTTAAATGTTTATAAATTCTTTCATTGGGTCATTCATGCTTGATTCGAAATTCAGAATTCAAAATTCGATGGACATTAAAAAAATTCTACAAAATACTCTTCTGCCTCCGCTTGACGCGGAGCTTCTTTTATCTCGCACTCTCAAAAAACCGCGAGAATATCTTTTCATCCATCCGGAAAAAAAACTGACGAAAAATCAAATTGTAAAACTCAATAATTTTTCCAAACGCAGAGTAAAAGGCGAGCCAATCGCCTATCTTTTTGGCAAAAAAGAATTTTACGGGCTGGAATTTCTGGTTAATAAAAATGTCCTCATCCCCCGCCCGGAAACGGAACTGCTTGTCGAAGCTGCGCTTCGAGAAATTATGAATAAAGAATTAGGAATTAAGAATATCGTTGATGTAGGGACAGGGTCGGGAAACATCATAATTTCGATAATTAAGAATATTCCCCGAAGAATTCGGGAGAAAATAAATTTCTCTGCCACTGATATTTCAGAAAAGGCTTTGCATGTCGCCAAAAAGAATGCCAAAAAGCACAAAATTGATGAATATATAAAGTTTATAAAATCCGACCTTTTGGAATTTGCTTCTCAAAGAAAATTAAAAGGAAACGTTATAATTGTCGCTAATCTTCCCTACGTTTCCAAAAACTCATACCAAAAACACAAAGACAATCTGAAATACGAGCCAAAAACGGCTTTAATAAGCGAAAAAAACGGACTAGAGTATTACGTTAGATTGATTAGGAAGATTGGGAAAATCAGGAAATCAGGGAGATCCGGCCAGGTTCTTGCTTTTTTCGAGATCAGTCCGGAACAGAAAAAGGGAATCTCTGAAATCATCGGGCAAGCCTTACCCCCGGCAAAAATTCGATTTTTCAAAGATTTGTCGGGCAAAACGAGAGTTGTGAAAATTGACAAATAAAGGCCGATGCTGATATATTTTATATACCAAAAGAACGCTAACAATTAACCTTTCTAGAAAGGCAGGTGTATAAAGTGGAAAAAAATCCCAAAGATTCCGAAGAAAAAGAAACGTCTTCGGAAACCGGAGGGGAAAAAATGAAGGTTTGGTTTCAGGAGAATTTGAGAATGATTGTAAGTATCGCAATTGTTGTAGCTATCGCCGGGGGAATATACTCCTATTCCAAAAGAACACAGCCAGCCGTTCCCCAAAAGGAAGCTGTCTCCCAGGAGGAAGGTGAGGGCAAAATAAGCGTTATTGGCGGAGAAACTGCCAAAGAAGAGGCCCAGAAAGCCGAGGAGGTTCAGCCAGCCGCTGGTGAAGCCGCAAAGCCGGAAGAAGCAGTAAGCCCTCAAACCAGCCAGGAAACAGAATCTTCGTTTATAGAAACGGCTGTCAGAGGCGACAGCACGACAAAGTTGGCCCGAAGAGCTCTGGCTAACTACCTGGAAAAAAATCCGGACGCGAGTCTTGCGGCCGAGCATAAAATTTACATCGAGGATATGCTGCGCCGGCAAGTCGAGAACGGGAGAATCCAAATTGGAGAAACGAGAGAATTCAGTAAAGATATGATTTCCAGGGCAATCGAGAAATCAAAGAGCCTCAATGAAAAACAGCTCAAAAATCTGGAAAAATATTCGAAGAAAGTTCCGGGATTGAAATAATATCCTTCAGATACCATCAAATAAAAAACGTTCTTTTTTATAACTTGAGTTCAAATCATCCAAAAGCCGGCAAAGACCGGTTTTTTGGATGCTCTTTTAAAATAAAAATTCTGTTAGACAAAAAATCAGAGTTGACATATTATGTCTTGTAGATACTATGCAAAAGATATATCGAAAAATATTTTTTTGGGGGATTTTTATTTTATTCCTGATATCAACCCCGCTGGTTATTATGCACTCAAAAGGATACCGTTTTGATCAGAAACGCGGCATTTTTGTCTACAGCGGTTCAGTCACGCTCAAGACTATTCCCTCCAGTGTCAGAATTTTTATAAACAACGAGGAGCAACCCTCAAGAAGCCTGGATATAATAAATAATTCAATAACATTAAACGGACTCAAACCGGGGACGTATAAAATTCGGGTAACAGCAGACGGTTATCTCGACTGGGAGAAACAAGTTGAAGTTCACAGCGGGCTGTCTTCTGAATTTTGGAATGTTGTCCTTATGCCCCAAAACCCCCAACTCAAGGGAATAGAAAGCCACAAGACGGCTAGACTTTTCCCCTCGCCATTCGGAAAAAAAATCGCTTATTTTGAAGATCTTGAAAATAACATCTTTCTTTGGGTAACGGATTTCAAAGAGAATAAGACTCAATTGATTTTTTCCAAAGACAATGTTTCGGCTTCAAGAGACCGCCTCGAAAATCTGGAATGGAATTTCAAGGAAGATTTGATGCTTATTCCGGTGACCAGAAACAATCAGAAAGATTATCTCATCGCCAGCGCCAGTCAGGATTTGAGTCCCATCTATCTCTCGGAGATATCAAGGCCAGGAGACATCATTAAGGCCCGCTGGAGCCCGCAAGAAAAAAATGTGATTTATTTTTTGGCTAGAAGCAACAGCGAAAACAAAAGCAATCTTTATAGAGTAAGTCTTGATAACAACACCCTACAGCTCATTATTCCCGGGGTTATTGCTTATGATCTTTCCCAAAATTCTATCTATTATATCCAGGAAAATAATATTCTCTTCAAGGGCAATTTGGAGGGAGGAAATATCACCCAGATAAATGACAATCAGTTTACAGACCAGCCTATTGGAGACGGCGCTAGGCTGATAGCTTATGACAACGAACGGCAGGCTCTTATTTCCCAGGACGGGGATTTATTTGTTCACAATAATGGAAACGAGAGTCTTTCCCAAAAAATTGCAAGCAGTGTGCAAGGCGTTCAGTTCTCCGATGACGGCAAAAAATTGCTTTTTGGGACCCCCAATGAGATATTCGTTATGTTCTTGCGAAAATGGGAAGTCCAGCCCTATCGCGACGAAAATGAAATTCAGAATGTTATCAGGATATCATCCCCTCTTGAAAATGTTTTCTGGTTCCGCGACTACGAGCACATCCTCTTTTCCGCGGATAAAAAAATCAAGCTGATTGAGCTTGATCCCCGCGACCGGCGAATATGCCTTGATGTTTTTGAAAATAATCTGGATGATTTTCCGGCTGTTTATGATACAAGCAACGGATATTATTTCTTTTTGAGAGACGAAAGCGGCGACAAAAGAATTTTTTACTTCACTCTTCCGGAAAAAACGGGGATTTTTGGCTAGGAAGTTTTTCTTTTTAGAAGCTAACGCTTTTTCCATTGCGGGGCTCTTCGCGCCTTTTTGAGGCCGGCTTTTTTGCGTTCAACTACGCGGTCGTCGCGCGTCAAATAACCCGCATCGCGAAGCGCCTTTCGCAAATTCTCGTCATATTTTACAAGGGCTCTGGCAATACCCAGTCTTATTGCTTCTGCCTGACCGCGAATTCCTCCCCCGGCCACTTTCACCGAAATCTTTAGGGGCTCTTTGGAACTCATTATCGCAAAAGGGGCAAGTACCGTGTCCCGGAGTTCCGCCAGCGGGAAAAAATCCTTAAGTTTCCTCTCATTGATAGTCACGCTGTCCGCAAGAGATACTTCGGTCTTCTTCTGAAACAGCCGCACGCGAGCCACCGATGATTTGCGGCGGCCGATGCCGGAAAAATATTTTCCGCCCTTTTCAGAGTTTTTTCCGTCTTCTTTATTCATTTTTTCTCTTTTTGCAATCTTTTTGTCAAGCATATAGAAATCACCTAATTCTCAAATTTCACCTTCAGATTATGATTAGAATCATCAAAAATAAGCAATCTTTTCATTCTTTCGTTCCGCAATTTGTTCTTTGGCAACATTCCATACACAGCCTCTCTTATCACTTTTTTAGGATTGACAGCCAGAAGATCTCCAAGTTTTCGCGTAGAAATTCCTCCCGGATATCCTGAAAAACGGTGATAGAGCTTGTTTTTTGTTTTGGTCCCGGAGAATTGCGCTTCTTTGCAATTAACTACGACAATAAAGTCACCCACGTCGATATTCGGGAGATAACCGGCTTTATGTTTCCCTTGCAAAATAAGGGCGGCTTGCGTCGCCAGTCTCCCCAAGTTATCCTTTCGACAATCTAACAAATAATACCTTCTCTCGATTTTAAGAGATTTTGCCGGCATGAGTTTCTTCTTTTATCAATTCAATTATAGCCATTTTGGCCCCGTCGGATCGTCTTTGGCCGATCTTCACTACTCTGGTATATCCGCCTTTGCGGCCTGAAAATCTTTGAGCAATTTTTTTAAGCGTCTCCGCTTTTATACTGCGGGGAAGCTGGGAGCGCAAAAATTTCACCTGGGACAAGTCAGCGCCTTTCGGCCCTGCTAATATTTTTTTTGCCCGGCTGATGATTTTTTCCACTTTTTCCTTCAATTCTTTTGCTTTTGCCTCGGTAGTTTTTATCCTTTCCTGCAAAATGAAATTTCCCAGCATTGTTTTCAGCAGCGCCTTGCGCTGTTTTCTGGTCCGGCTCAACTTTCTCCCTCTTTTGAGATGCTTCATGATTTTAGGGTCAATCCCAAGTTTCCTATCGCTTTCTTAATTTCCTTAATACCCTTTTCTCCCATTCCTTCAAGATTTTTCAGTTCGTTCTCGTTCAATGATATCAAGTCCTTTACGAACTTTATGTTGTTCTTCTCCAGAACATTACTTGTTCTTGTGGAGAATGAAAGAGTGCTGATATCTATTTCGAGACCTTCTCTGCCAGCAATCTCTTTCCCGGAAATCTCCTCTTTTTCTGCTTCCGCTTTTGCCCTTTCCTGTTCAGTGACTTCGACTGCTTTTTCCTTTTCTTCAAATTCTTCAAAGCCGACTATCGCTTCGTATTGGGCGATGGCAATCTCAACTGACTTTTGGAAAGCTTCTTCCGGGGTTATGGTTCCGTCTGTTTCAATTTCAAGGGTAATTTTGTCATAATCCGTTCTTTTGCCGACACGCATATTTTCAACGGTGTAGTTGACTCTTTTTATGGGAGTGTAGATCGCGTCAATGGCAATAAGGCCTATTTCCTTTTTTTCTCTCTCCTGTTGTTCAACAGGCACATAGCCCAATCCCCTCTGTACCTCAATCTCCATTTCCAATTCCCCTTTTTTATCAGTGATTGAGGCAAGAGGAGCCTCTTTGTTGATCACTTCAACATCGGCCGGGCATTGAATTTGAGCGGCGGTTATGTTTTTCACGCTCTTTTCTTTGAGAGTAAGCTTTACCGGCTCATCTTTGTGCATTCTAAATCTCACTTTTTTCAGATTCAAAATTATCTGAATAACGTCTTCAAGAACGCCCGGTATTGTTGAAAATTCATGAGTTGCTCCTTTTATTTTCACCGAAGTGACTGCCGCGCCGGTAAGCGATGAGAGAAGAACTCTTCGCAAGGCGTTTCCGAGAGTCGTTCCGTATCCCGGATAACAATTCTCTATTTCAACCTTGCCGGCATTTTCCCCCGCCTTTATAAACTTTGGTTTCTTGGGAAGGGTGACTTTTATCATCTCTTTTGATTTAAAAAATTAACGCGAATAATATTCGATTGCCATTTGAACATCGAGTTCCATTCCGACATCATCCTTGGTTGGCTTGGACTTTATTTTAATCATCTTCTGTTGAATATCTACCTCCAGCCATCCCAAAACATTTTGTCTGCCTGCCATCGCTTCTTCTGTATTCTTGAAATATTCTTTCTTAAGCTTACCCGCCTTCACCCCAATCACATCTCCAACTTTCACCTCGTACGAGGGCATATTCATTCTTTTCCCGTTTACTGTGAAATGGGAGTGCCTTACCAGCTGCCGGGCTTGCTGGCGGCTAGTCGCAAAACCAGCTCGAAAAATAACGTTATCCAGCCGCATTTCCAGTTTTTGCATCAGAAGATCGCCCGTAACACCAGGTTTGTTTTTCACATCTTTGAAATATTTTTTCAATTGCTTTTCCAAAACCCCGTAAATTCTCTTGATTTTCTGCTTCATAGCCAGTTGTTCTCCAAATTCCGAGCGTGCTCTTCTTCTTTTTTTCTGGCCGTGAACGCCGGGCGGATAAGCGCGGCGCACCATAGCGCACTTGGGCGTGCCGCAACGGTCGCCTTTGAGGAATAGCTTTTCCCCTGCCCTTCGGCAGAGCTTGCACTTTGGAGATAAATTACGCGCCATAAAATTATACCCGCCTTGGTTTCTTCGGCCGGCAGCCGTTGTGCGGTATGGGTGTTATATCTTTTATTGATGTTATTTTAAAATCATTGTTGGCCAGAGCCCGAACAGACGCTTCGCGGCCCGAGCCGACTCCCTTGACATACACTTCAATTTCCTTGAGGCCAAATTTGGCTACTTTTTCCGCAGCCGCATTCACGATTTGAGTCGCGGCATAAGGAGTCGCTTTTTTCGCGCCCTTGAAACCCAAAGATCCGGCACTTGCCCAAGCCAACACCTTCCCGCCGAGATCCGAGAAAGTGATAACTGTATTGTTGTACGTGCACTGAACATGCGCCCGCCCCTTGAGCACTTGGCGGCGAATTTTCCTCTTCTTTTTCCTTACGACCGGTTTTTCTTCCGCTTTCTCCGCCTTTTCCGCGCTCTTCATTTTTTTCTCCGATTTCAGGGTAGCTTCAGATTTTTTATCACTGCTAACAGCCTCGGCTTTTTCGGCCTTTTCTTCCAGTTTTTCTTTGGTTTTTTTCGCTTGTTCAGTCATATTCGTGTATTCGCAATTAGTTGATTCGCGTTTATTCGTTGATTCGCATCACACCTACGTTTTTTCCGCCGCCGGTTTTCTCCCGCTGCCCATTGTCTTTCGGACATTCCCTCTGACGGTTCGGGTATTGGTCTTGGTTTTCTGGCCTCTGGCCGGAAGGCCCTTCGTGTGACGGATTCCCCGATAGCAGCTAATATCTTTGAGCCGCTTGATGTTCATTTGTTTCTGATGTTTCAATTCCCCCTCAATAGTGAAATTTTTTTCAATGTAATCCTTTAGTTTGCCGATATCCGTCTCGTTCATGGTTTTGGTGCGGGCATTCGGATCCAACTTCAAAGCGGCGAGTATTTGATTACTCCTCGGCCGCCCGACTCCGTGAATATAAGCGAGGGCGATTTCTATTCTTTTGTCGTCGGGGATATTCACCCCGGCAATTCTTGCCATATTACCCTTGCCTCTGCTTATGTTTTGCCACAGAGCAAACTACGTAAAGTTTTCTCTTTCGCTTGACAATCTTGCATTTTTGGCAAATTTTTTTCACCGATGCTCTTACCTTCATAATCTTTGCACTATTCTCCCCTTGGTTAAGTCGTAGGGGCTCATTTCAACCAGCACTTTGTCGCCGGGAAGAAGCCGGATATAGTTTACTCTCATCCGCCCGGAAATATGGGCCAAAATTTCGTGCCCATTTTCAAGCTCGACCCGAAAAGTCGTGCTGGGAAGAGTCTCTCTAATGACTCCGTTTAGTTTTATAATTTCCTTCTCCTTGGGCATAAATAAAAAGAAAGGCAACTTGCCCCGCTTCTCGAAAGCTTTTCCGGGGGCAATTCAATCCAAATGCTTGAGTAGCTGTGATATTTGTTATTTTTGCCTTTGTTATTCTAATTTATCTCCGCTTTTCTGTCAATAGGTTCGTCAGCATCTCCTCGTTTATTTTATCTCAATCTTCACTCTCTTCTCATTCATCGGCACCCGCGTTACGAAAAATGGCCAGAAGTTAATATCGGCTTTTTGGATTAAGGGATAGGATTTTATCAGCGATTCAAGTTCAGCGGCATTCTTGCCAAGAGCGCCTTTCTTGAAATTTTCCATATCAACTCCGCCGGCCAGATTCAAATCCGTTTTTGCTTCGAATTTTATGAACTTTTTGCCGGGATCCGATTCCGACAGCAGATAATTGAGAGGATTTTCAAAATCAACCCGATTAATGCTCTCCCCTTCCTGGGTCAGGCTGTTTTTCATAATTTCCTTCACGCCATTTTCTGAAAAAGAGAGGGTGATTGCCTTTACTTTGATAGTATAAGAAAATTTTTCCGTTTGTGTTCCGACACTGGCCGACGGCACCGCTTCAACTAATTCCGTCGTTATCGCGTCCTCAAAAAATTTTCTTTCTTTCGGCAGGCTGTTTTTCAATTCTTCCGCGGCCTCTTTTTTTGCTTCAACCATCAGTTTTTCTTTGGCTTTGGAGACATCCTGCGATGTCACTATTGGCGATTCGCCCTCGGCGCCGCCAGTCATAGTTTTGGCAGATTTGGCATAAAATTTGTCATATTTCGGCCCGCTCGCAAAGCCGGGGATTTTGAACGTTGTCGGATCGATATTGTAGGTTTCTCCGGGTTTGTCCGCCTCCACGGTCACTTCAATGGCTCCCGGCTTTGTTTCCGTTCCCACTTTTGTCATTCCGGGAACGATAACACCTTTTGTAATTCTGAAAATTTTTCCGTCACTGGTCTCGAGGCGGGTTGTCGCAACCAGAGGCTGGCTGTCGGAACTAAATTCGTTGTAAATCACAACACTGCCTGTCGCTTTCCCGCCCCCTGATTTTCGGCCGCTTGCTTCAATCTCTTCCGTTTTTTCCTTGATTATCTGTTCGAGGACGGCCGGAACAATATTTTGGGATTCATCAACAGAATTTGTTCCAATATTCGCTTCTATGCTGGCTGAAACGGTTTTCTCCTGACTTTTGAGATACACCGCGATGGTGGCTCTGGGAAGGAAAAAATAAGCCGCGGCAAAACTTGCCAGAAGAAAAAATGTGATGGTAAAAACGAGAAGATAGCGGGCCGTTTTCCCCGCCACGCGGCTGGTTTTTATGATTTTTTCCTCTTTGCCGCGGCGAAATGCTCCGGCTTGAGAAATTTTTTCGCTGGCTGGAAATCCGAAAAATTTTTCCGTTTTCCGCTGCAGTTCGCGCCCAAATTTTTCCGGCTTTTGAGAAAAACCGGTTTTAGGAATTGATTTCGCCGCAACTTTTTGAAAGGAGTCTTTTTGTACTCTAGACACTTTTTTTGATCTGGTTCCGGGGCCAGCCACAATAGTGGCCCCAGGGCCAGCCACAATAGTGGCCCCAGGGCCAGCCACAATATCAGATACTTTCACAAACCGGTCTTTTGTCTTTTTTTCTTTCGGCTGTCTGGCAATGCTCTTTCCGGCCCCGCCAGCGCCCTTTCCGGCAGCGGTTTTTTCCTTGACTTCCCCAAAGGTGATCTTGCCGATGTTTTCCGATGTGCCTTCGGCCTCTTTTTCAACTTTGGGAACAGGCAGGGGTTCATCGAAATACTGGTCCGATCCGATTTTCAGCTCCTCTTCCGCGAGCTCCTTTGTCAGTTCTTCGTCATCAATAACAACCTCTTTCTTTCTGGCTTGATATTCCGTTTCGTCGGGATAATCCTCCAAATCGCTGTCCATTTTCCCCTGCACAAGAATGCCCGCTTTTTCAATCAGCTTTTTTCCAATCTTATCCTGCGTGACAATCATCAGCTTTTTCTTGCGCCGCCCCACTTCTTTTTTGAGAAGTTTTAAATTCACAAGACTTTGGAGCAAGAGGGCCCGTTTTGGAGCAATCACAATAATCTCGTTTGCGGCGGACTTGCGCACCCGGTCTATAATCGAAGTTATTTCTTCGTCAATGTCGATATAGAGAGTTTTGTGCATGAGATTTTTTAATTCTGCATCATTTTTACCGCTCTTCTTAGCATACTTGATAAAACCTTTTCCTCGCCGACCAGATCCAGCGCCAAATTAGCCAGTCCCATCGGCGTCACATCCTGCGGATCGTGAAGGAGTCCCGTCGTGTCCTGAATATTAGAAACGTCTTTCGGCTGTAAAAAGCCCACGTGGGGTGTCTTCGCAAAAGGAAGATTCTGGAGCCATTCTTTCCCCGCGAGTGCTTTTTTGATGCCCGGAAGAGCCGAACCGCCCCCGCAAAGAAGAATTTTGGAGGGTAAAAGGTCCGAATCAGCAAACTCGCCGAGCGATAATTCCACCCCATCCAGCCAGACCCGGCAATCTTCCTCAAGCAGTTTTTCAATGCGCGAGGCGATATCGCGGCCCAGCTCTCTCCGGCCGTAGCGAATTTTGAGCTGTTCCGCTTCCTCAAAATTGATATTGAGCTCCTGCGCGAGGCGCTTGGTGAAGGCGCGCCCGCCCAAAGCGAACATTTTCGTTCCTTCCAACCCGCCGCTTCTCACCACGGCAATGTCGGTTGTTCCGCCGCCGACGTCGATGAAAATCGCGCTGAAGTCAACCGTATTCTCAAGACCCATCGAGCGGGCGACTGCGTAAGGTTCAGCCGCAATGCTCAATAGATCCAAATCAAGCTCTTCGGCAATTTTCTGGAGCGCTCCCAAATGAATCATGGGCGCGTAGGCATTGAAGACGCCGATTGAAACGTCGCGCCCCTGAAAACCGAGCGGGTTGGTTACCCGATATCCGTCAATCCGCACATCAACAATTGCCGCATTGATCAGCTTCACGTCAATTTCGCTGTGTCCCGTCTCCCAGGCCAATTGCTGGCGAATCCGATCAAAAGCCTTCCATTGAACCTTTTGGACAATATTTTTGAGTTCGGGAAGATCAATCCGGACTTCCGGCTTCAGGCGCTCATAATGGACGGTGGTTGTCGAACCCTTCACTAACTCTCCCGCGATTCCCATAATGGTCTGGTCAACTCTGCGAACTCCCGCCATTTCTTCCGCCGCGCCAATAGCGGCTTCGCAGGATGATATCACCCCAGAAATATCGGTCACCGCGCCGGATTGCATATCACCCAGCTTTTGCCGGACCCGCCCAACGCCCACAACGACGCCCTTTTCCGTTTCCCTGTCAATTTTGAAAACGAGAGCTTTGATTACTTCCGTTCCAATATCCAAAGCCAGCGCATGGCCGGACCCGCCTCTTCGCCGAAAAATTTTGGAAAATATTCCCATATTTTAGCAATAACACCCTTTGTTTTTCTGTGCTTATTATACTAGAATAACTGCGAGGAGGCAATTTTAATTGCTTCCTTCCTCTCTTTGACACTCACCCTGGTTGCGATTAACATTACGTTATGGAAAACAAACTTGGGACTATATACAAAATTTTGCGTTTTTTTATCTATCTTATTCCTCTGGCGGCGATAGTTGTCGGAGACTATTTGATTTTTTTCCCAATCGATATTTATCGCTTTTATCCCGACCAGCCAAACGCCTCCAAATTTGAAATCGAAAAAGATTCCGAAAAAAACGAATTTTCTTTCGGAATATTCCCGATTCGGGAAAGCCGTTTTGCCGAAGTGAATTTGAATCTCAAAAACAGCGGCCTGAAATTATGCCGGGCGGAATCAATTGGCCTTCGCAAAACGTACCGGGCCTTTTTATTCCCTGAAGGCGAAGAAATCAGCGACGTTGGAAAATTGCGCGAGATTGTTTTTTCCGGCAACAAAACAAAATATCCCAACGGGTCGCTCCTCCACGTCAAATCAACCAATCAGGTTTTTTTCATAAGCCGCGGGCAGAAAATGCTTTTTCCGGGACCGGAAATCTTCGGGGCTTTCGGATTCAGTTTCGATAACCTTACTGATGTTGATACGGCGACTATTGACGAATTTAAAGACGCCGGCGTCGGCGTCTTTCTCTGGACTATCGCCCATCCCGACGGCACGATTTTTGAAACCTACCCTTCCCATCGCCTTTATGTTGTCAGCGGCGGGAAAAAATATCCGATCGCTTCCGAAGAACTTCTAAAAGAAATCTGGCCGGATTTTTTTACAGTCGCCGTCGGTGACGAAAATCCCGGCGAAAATCTGACCTGCCAGCCAGCCCAAAGAAAATTTTCCAAAAAATTCTTTTGCCGCTTCGACCTTCAGTCGCTTTCCGGAATCGGACGCTATCATTTTTTCACGGCGAAGTTTCCTTCGGAATGTTCCGTCGCAAATATTCATCCCGATTATTCCCAAGTTCGCTATATCTCCGAAAAGTCGCTTGCCACTTTCAAAATGTCAATGAAAAATATCGCCGCGTCGGTGCTCAACCGATATTTTTATAAAATAACAAACACAACTAAATGAGCTGGAAAAATTTTTGGCAGAAAATCTCAAAAGATCTCTTAATTTCGCTCGTCATCACTTATTTCCTGCTTCTTATTCCGGAGCTGGTTCTTCCCGGAATTGTCAGCTCTCACTTCAGCCCCAAATATGTCCTGATCGCGATCCTGATTTTGGGACTTCTTTATTCGCGGCTCGCGAATAGGCAAAAAGAAAAAGAAAACGCGAAATTTAACATCATTTCCCGCCATCTCCTCCACGCCATTCTTTTCGTTATCACCGTGATGCTTGTCTTGAGCCTCTATAAAATGAAAATCTGGCAGATTTTTGTGGTGACCGTTTTTTCTCTCGCTATCGTCATCGCCGCGGGAAATATATTGGTGAAGGAAGAATGAAAAAAACAAAAACCAGCCCTTGCGAGGCTGGAGTAATTTGCGCTTTAAGCATGTTTATCTCACAAATACATTATTCATCTCTTTCATCACTTCTCTGCAATCCAAGTACTTGATTTCCGTTTCCGGAGGACATTTACCTAAGATAAGACGTTTTTCGCAAAACTCTGTTTGCGGATTTATTGAGCATTTATGCTCACTTCCGTCAGAATGAGTATGATAACACTCAATGAAAGGGCGCCTCGCCCCCGCCGACGCGTCCCAGAAAACGATTATTTTCCAGGTGCTCATTTTATTTACCCTCCTTTTTCTATCATCTCTTCCACTTTCCCTTTTGCTTTCTCCAAAAGCTCTTTTGCCCGCTTCCGCGCTTCATGAGACTCGCGGACAAGCTCGGCGATTTTTTGCTGGGTTTCGGTCAGCAAAATAGGAATAATTATATTTTCTACGTCCCGGTCTGTTACTGTCGGATAAGTCGTTCCAGTTGTTGGTCTTTCTAATTGTAACTTTCCAATCATCGATCTCAAAACAACTTGCAGATATTCCCGCATGGGAGATGAAATTTCGTAGGTTGAAAATGCACCGCTTGCAATAAAATCGTTTTTCTAATCATCGGGTATAATTCCGACCGCTCCACGCGTTGGCCTTACTTTTGATACAATCAGCTCTCCGCCGTCAATTTTTATTTTTGCGTTCGCAGGCAATTCTCGCGCAGAGAGAATATTATAATTTATTTCCCCGCTTCCAACATTTACATCGCTGATCTCGATATATTTATAATCTTTTTTCGTATCTATTTTCACAATTCCTTTTCTTCTTCTAGCTATCTTATCTAGCGGCTTGGGATTTTTGAGTTTTTCAATCAACTTACTATATTTCGGCTGAAAATATTCCGCGTCCATCCGCCCGGCCGATTTTACATCTGATAAATTGACAATTGATGACAAATTTTCTTCAGTATCAAAATCTTTCAGTCCCAATTCCTCCAAAAGCAAATTTCCGGCTTTGCTGTATAGCTCAATTGCTTTTTTATCCTCACTTGCACTTTCGTCGCAAATAATCTTTATTTCTTTCTGTAATGAAATATCAATAGTTGGAATTTTATATTCCTTTATCTCCTCATACGCAAGAGCCGGTCTTGTGTTTCCCGTAATTTTTCTGTCAGACTGGAATTTGCCATATTTTGAATTCAAAAACATTGCCGCATATTCGGGAATTAGATTTTTGTTAAAATGCATTTTCACAGAGTGCTGGTTTATATTCGCTTCGCCAAATTCAGATTTATATACTGCAGATTTACCATAAGAGACTCCTGTTATAGTCAGTAAAACGTCTCCATCAATAAGCTTTGATCTTTTTAATTGTCCTTTGTGAATTTTTTCATCAATAAAAACTATATCGGAGAAATCCAAATATCCCGGCATGATATTTTGTACCCGCAAGAACTTTATTCCGCTTTCGGGATAATCCGCGCCTAATGGAGTCGCGCCGCCAGTTAGTGAATTGCCGTTTTCCAATGATTCCCCAAATAACTTTAATTTATTTCCGAATTTTTTTAGATTATTTTCCAATTCCAAATACTCCGGCTGATAATATTCCGCATCCAGCCGATGCGCGCCTTCGATTTGGGATTTTTGGATGATAGAAAAAGTGATCATTTATAAAATTATTTATAACTATCAATCTTTGGCCGAGTTATGGCCGACTGTTTGCTTTGCGGATAATTTGGCCTTACGCTAAACTTTATTTTAGCAATCTGCTCTTTCTCCGATGTTCCTTCGCCTGATGCAACATACACTTTTATGCCACCTCCCAATTTTTTTGTTTTACTAACAGAAACGTCAAACTCGATAGCGTCCTTGAGCCATCTTTTTTCAAGATCAACACCTTTTTCGATTTGTTCTATAGTGCTTTTTATAAATTCCTCTAATTCTATTGGCTCGATTTCATTTTTCATAATATTTGATAAAAAATTATTAAGCCCTATATTTTTTTGAAATATTTCCCATAAAATATCGTATTAATTGGCGAGTATGGCAAGGCTTGACAAGGCTTAAAAATCTGCTATACTGGATATAGGCGTTATTATTCATAATGCCTATAAAAACAAGCGTCGCCCGTTGTGGGCCATGGCTTGTTTTTATTTTATTCAAGGCTCGATTTTCCTGTTGGATTTTTTGGGGTCGAATATGGACGCCCTTATTTTGTTTTTCGGTATAAAATAATCTTTTCGGGAAATTTCAGGCGAGACATAATTTGCGATATTAAATCTTGTCCAATTATGAACAAAAAATCCTCTTTTGACATTTAATTTCTGGTAAACGAAATTTAAAAATTTTCTCTTGTATCTGTTTTGTTTTCGTACAATTCCTTCGCGTTTTTTCAGATCATATAAAATTGCTCCCAATATTAAGTCGGCTAATTGCAATAAATCGGAAGGTTTGGAGTCTATCTGGCATACGCCAGCCACAACGAATTTCTTGTAATGATCATTGATAAATTTTTTTATGGTGATTTCTAAATCTGTGCCATCCGGAGCAAAATAATCGTCAGCTAATATTATTATCACTTTTTCCGGATTAGGGCCAATCATCATTTTCAACAAAGCAATAGTGAAGCTCCTATAAACCTTGTAGAGATTATTATTGTAGTATTTGTCAAAATCCAGTTCATCCTTGTTGAGTATAATGCAATTAAATATCGCTTTTTCTTGGAGAAAAACATCGAAAAATTCCCGAGCCGCATCAAATCTGATTTTTCTATCCAGATTTGCCCATTTCAATTCTTCACTATATCTAAATTTGTGCCTAATTTTCCTGATTTTATTGTATAACCTTTGAGGATCATCGCATTCCATTATGCCAAGCGCAAAAAATTTGTCGCGGCTGCTGTGTATCAGACCTGTTTCGTCAAGAAAACAAAAGCACGACTGAATATCTTTAAAATGTCTATTTGTTGGCATTTTCTTTTTTCATAAACTTTAAAAACTCCTCCGCCCCAGTAGTAGAAACTTCGTTTCGCTACGGGGCAGGCGATTTCGTCAAAAATCTAGCTTTTCCGTTTTGGAAAATTTTATAAATTCATCCGCTACTTCATCCAAATCATGATCCAAAACTTTCCTTCCCCTCACATCGTGGACAAAGTTTCCGCTGGCATCTTTTTTGTAGATATAATCTCCTGAATTATCTTTTCCGCCTTTTTTGGAAACGGCCATGAAAATCGGGTAGTCTTTGGGAATTTCTTCGTTTCCATCCCATTTCTTCAAAAACAATACACTGGTTTTTACTCCCGCATGCGGCCTGAAAGTATTCCCATGAAGACCGATGACTGCCAAAACTTGAGCTTTATCAAAGAGATATTCGCGGATATACTTCATACTAGACGTATTTAAAACTCCCTGCGGTAGAACGATCGCCATTCTCCCGCCGGGCTTTAGAAAATGAAGACAGCGTTCCAAAAATAAAATATGTCTGCCGATTTTATTGACCAGTTTGTTATTTTTTCTTGCAACATCATAAAATCTTAGAACTTCCCTCTCATCAATATCGCCCGCAAAGGGCGGATTTGTCATCACAATATCAAACTTAAAATCTTTCATCTCTTCTTTATTTTCTTCATCTTTCTTCTCATCTTCGTATCTTGCTCGCATCCTGCCGAAAGCCTCAAAGCCTGCTTCACCTTTCCATGTCCAGGGCTCCAGGCTGTTCAACCTAAAAATATTTGACGATCCGTCTCCCGCAATCAGCATTATGGCCTTGGCAACTTTCTGCGCCTTTTCGTCAAAGTCAATTCCATAAAGACTTTCTGAAGCGTATCTAACTTGATCAACTTTTTCTTTTAGTTTTTCCCAAACATGGAACATCGCCAGTATTAGAAACCCACCGGAGCCTGCCGCAGGATCGATTATCTTTTCCGCTGGCTTCGGATCAAGCATCCTAACGCACATTTTGATTACATGTCGAGGCGTAAAATACTGCCCCTTTTCGCCTTTGTAAACTTTGTTTATGAGAAATTCAAAAGCTTCGTCAACAACAGAGAGTTCGCTGGCAAAAAGAAGAGTATTTTGTAGATGACTTATCGTAGTCCAAAGCGCAGAGCCTTGAATTTTTATTTCGCGTTCGTCACGACCGAAAATGCCGGGCCATTTTTCGATTGCATTGTGAAACAATTCAGTAATTCTTTTATGAAGATCTTCGTGTGATTCCCCGGGTTTTACCCTGAATTCCACAGAACGATCGGGTCTTTGGTTTTTCGCCGCCCACTCGTCATAAAGTTTCGCAAAAATCAATTTGAAAGCTTCTTCGAATACATCTACGCCCCTTCGAGCTAAAACGATATCCTCTAGATCAGTAAGAATGTCCTTGAGTAAAGGTGATTCACCGCTTCTAAACATCACTTCTAGCTCATCAATCTTTGTTTTCTTTTTCATTACATCTTCCGGTTTTTCCCACTCATGGGGTATATCAGAAAGAGCGGTAATTTCTTTTGGCCAAGGCCGAAAAAGAAAAATATGACTTTGTCCGTTGCTCCAAAATCCAACTGGCGCGCCTTCAGCGTGAAAATAGGCTTTGAGCTGCTTGAGACCGTCTTTTCTGTCAGGCTTTTTTACTTCCCCCACGATCCAGGCATCGTCTTTGTTTTTATAAAAGACAACTATATCCGTGGCTCTTTTTTCTACTTTTGACCCAAACCATACGGGATATTCCACCGCTATCCGATCCATTGGGTATTTGTATATTTTGTTGAGTTTATAAATCCAAAGCTGGCGGATTATTTCTTCGGGTTGGGATTTATTTTTATTTTCGTCGTGTACAAAAATATCCTTTTCTCGTTTTAGGCATTTGAGATAATATCTCCCCTTATCTTTTTCAAAGATGTAGAGTACTTTTTCAATTTGAATATCCTGAAATTCCTGAAGGCTGTATTTCATTTCCGCATCTTTGAATATCTTGTCCAGTATTTCGTTTGTCCTATTTGGTTTTTTTGTAGGCATAAAATTTTGAAATTATTTAACAGATTTCCATGTTCCGTTTTTCATTATTGAACTGATTTTTCCCTTAAGCTCTACATCGTCAGTAAAAAGAATATTTTCATAATTCGGATTTTCCGGCTTGAGATAGACATAGGGCGGTTTGTCTTCGGAAATAAAGCGTTTCACTGTCGTGCCCTCGGGGGTTTCGGCCAGGACTATTTCTCCTGAAACAAATTCTTTTGCCTCTCGCACCAAAACAACATCTCCATCTTCAATCCCCGCATTGATCATTGAGTCTCCTGAAATTTTGAGAAGAAAAATATTTTCTTGAAGTTGCGCGACATCTTGAGAAAGTTTTTGCCATTCTCCTTTTATTTCAATAGCTTCGGTATAAGCTCCGGCAGCTGTGGCGCCTAGAAAAGGAGCTAATCCTGGTTTTCCTAAAATTTCGTAACCGATGGGAAGAATCGCAATACTTCTCGCAATACCTTTTTTTCGCTGAATTACCCTCTTTTCTTCAAGTTTGGCGAGATGATCGATTACTGATTGATTAGAGCTAACTCCCAGAGATTCTCTCATTTCTTCAAATGTCGGGGGGTACCCTGTATTTTTAATGAAGTCATAAATTATCTTCAGCAGTTCTTTTTGTCTTTCTGTAAGGGGTTTTTTCATATTTTCATACTACCCGACTATATCTTCTGTGTCAAGAGAAAACCTGGGGATAAATCAAAAAAGCCTTCCGTGAGGCTTCTTCTGCTCAAAACGAAAATGATTTACTCTATCTTCGCTCCTTCTCCAATCCCTGCCATTTCGGTTCTTTTGGCTTTTTGGATATTTTGGTAGCCCATTGAAGCGGCCAGATTTTTGCTCGCGAACTGGCGGCGCCGGCCGTCTTCGATGAAATAATATTTCTTGCGATAGTTCACCACCGCGCCGTTTTGAAAAGAAAGCTTTCCTTTTGTTTTGTATTTCTTCAGGAGTTTGCCCGAGACCCTGACTGCCATCGACTGCGAAAATGTCGCCCGAAAGACGTTTTTCGTGATTTTTCTTTTTATTCCGATACCTGAAACGTAATAGTAATTCTTATTATTGTCTGCAATAAGCGTTCCTTCTGGAAGACCAATGACGCTTGTTATATTTTCCCCATCCGAATACTGGGCGACTTCACTATCTAAAACATCGTGGACAGTATTCAAATTAATTAGCTTCAAATCCTCGCCTGACAAATCGAGTTTTCTTTTTTGGTTCCCGCCAAGTATGTAATAACCCCCGCTCTGGCTCTTGACAAATGATCCATTTCTAAACGAAGCTTCGGAACCGCTTGAATAGCTATTCCATTTTTCTTCCGTCACTTCGACAAAATTGGAAGCGTCGTAACTTGATTCCAGTACCGAGGAGTTGCTGATCAGTCGTAGGATACCGTTCTCAAGCACACCTCTTTTTTCTCCCGACACCAAAAGGGTTCCCGAAGAATATAAATAGTCTCCGCTTTTACTTTCAGCTACCCCTCCCGAAAGATAGGCTTCCAGCTGGGTTTTTGAGATCGTCGCTATACTGCTCCTTGAACTTCCGGAGTATCTTTTCCCGTTTGAAATTTCATATTTGCCGTTTTCGCCCGAAACCTGATAGGCGTAATTCTGATAAGCGTTTGAATAGCTTGCGGCATTTGACCGGATACTTGATAAGTTATTGTAGATATTTTTTCCGGGACAGGCCGTGCTGGCCACGTCTTTGTGGCCGATGACGGTCGAATCCAGTTTTTTGCCATGAAATTTTATTTCCGAAGAAATGCCGATGTTGTTGTTGGCCGCAAGCCACCCAACGAGCTTTTGGAGTGAGTCCAAAGACTCCGCGGACAATTTTTCACCGACATATTTTCCGATTACGGCAATCCCGATTGATCCTTCGTTATAATTTGTTCCTTTATAGTAGGCGTGTCCCCCGATCACTCCATTCCCGCCGTAGCGTCCCTCGAAAATCAAGCCGTCTTTTCCGATGATATAGTTGTAGCCGATATCGCCCCATTTCCGGGTGTAGGAATGATAGCGGTAAATTTTTTTTATTTGCTTTGAGGTTGCGCTTTTGTAACTTGTCGCCGTATGATGAATGATTATCACTTCCAGACTCTCTAATTCCGCCGGCCAGATTTTTTTTGAGCGCTTGTCATATTTCGCGTTCGACCAGGAAGAACGAGGGTAGATGGTTGGGACGGAAGTAACAGCTTGCTTTTTCTGCACTGTACTCGCATTGACATATAATATATTTGCGCCTGATATTAAATAGCAAAAAGCAAATAGTAAAAATACATAGAAAAAAGCAAATATATTTCTTTGTTTTTGATATTTTATATGCATATTTTCTATTTGCTATCTAAAATTTTCTATTAATTTACTAGCCCTAACTTCATCCCGTTATCCACATACTGAAACGTGCAAACCTCGTTGTTTTTCGCGTCTATCGCCTCGAAAGCTTCGGGCGAGAGTCCACCGGCGCGGTTGGTCCAGATGGCCGGCCCGGATTCAAGAATCGCCGCAACAACCCGTTTTCCATTGCGGCTGTTAGTGACGAGAACTTTTTGTTTTTTGTGCCAGGATTTTTTGCCTGAATCCGCGTTGAGCGCCCGAGTCACCCGCTCCCACTGGCCGCCTTTATAGCGGTACATTTGCCTCACGCGATCATTTTTGTCGTGTGACGATTTGGAGCTTTTGTAACC
>Ga0210058_1001339_pt1 | contig 21806 bp, 32 predicted proteins | sample CryGeymeta201511_FD_183979 | JGI IMG/M metagenome (GOLD analysis project Ga0210058, IMG submission 183979) | Groundwater microbial communities from Crystal Geyser aquifers in Utah, USA - Crystal Geyser metaG 2015-11 (SPAdes) (version 2) | ecosystem: Environmental > Aquatic > Deep subsurface >...
CGCACAAAAGGGGATGCTATGGCTCTATTTGTCAAAATTATGGCAATTGTGCATTGAAAGAATGCAATGGTCTTTTTGTAAAAAAAGATAAAAAATATGAAAATAAGCAGAAATAATGGTTGACAAAATATTGTGTGTGTAGTATAATATAAATATCAAAAGGAGGTTTTTATGAAACAAAATATTGACATTGACAATAGACCCAAATGTCCAAAATGCAACAGACTACAGATTATATATACAAAAAAGAATAGTAGTTTTTGGTGTAGATTGTGCGGACATGAATGGAAAAAACAAGACAATAAAGAAGGAGAAAGTTATGGCAACAAAGCAAAAACCAATAAGTAAAAGCATTACCGATAGCAATAAATTATTGTTACTGGAATGGAGAACTAAGTGTTTTTATATGTTTCAAAAGTTACATTCCGATAATTCATCTACGATTAAGGCTAGTCCTTATTATCTTAAAGGAGAAGTATATCCTAAGGATGACAGTATCACAATAGAGACAATAAAAAAGATGACAAAAGAATGCCTTGATATAGGTATTCTTATCTACTATAATATAGATGGAATAAGTTATCTCCACGATCCTCAAGCTGGTAAACATGAAAAATTGATAGGAAACATGTCTAAAGGAGAACATCCTTTACCACCAATTACAATAATTAAACAATGGGAAAAAAAGTTTAACAGTGTATATACACCTATTACTCGCCACTCAAATAAGGTCAATACAGAGTATGAACAGTGTATGAACGGTGTGCATACAGAGTATGAACAGTGTATGAACGGTGTACCGCCTACAGGTACAGGTACAGATACAGATACAGATACAGATACTATATGTCGAGATGCTAATTTGAATACAAACATTAATCATTCCACAACAGAAGAAAACAGCAAGCAAGGAACTTGCGATTGTGTAGCTTTGAAAACTAAAAAGATTACCACTGTAAATAATTATACCGCTGGAATTACGCAGATTATCGACTACTTAAATACTCGGTTAAGCAGTAAGTTTAGCACAAAAGCAAAGACAACTGTTAGGGTATTAACTGCACGGCTAAAAGAAGGGTATGTCTTGGAAGATTTTTATTTTGTAATTGATAATAAATTTATTGCATGGGGGAAAGATCCCAAGATGAGTAATTTTCTGCGACCCGAAACACTCTTTGGTGAAAAGTTTGACGGCTATCTGAATGAAGTATCATTAATTCCCAAGAAAGCAAAGGATAACATAAATGGAATTACAGCAGATTAAGAACATAGACATTCTTACCGTTGCTGAAAGATTGGGTATCCCAGGACAAGGACGGAAACGGATGTGTTATCAGGGACACGATAAGGCAACGGCAAGCCTTATGTTCCCCAAAAATGGGAATTACTTTATTTGTCATGGTTGCGGGATTAAGGGTAGTGTAATTGATTTAGTTATGAATTATTTGAATATAGAATTTATTGCAGCCGTTGAATGGTTGACAGGTGAAAAAATGGAAAGTAAAAAGGATTATCAGCAAATGGAAAAACCAATAGCAAAATCGATTATGGATTATCAGGATATTTACTGGCTCTTTCTTAACTGCTGCGAAAAGCAGGGAGCAGTAGAATATCTTGGTAGCAGAGGAATATCAAAACAGACTGTTATTGACTCAGAGATTTACTGTATATCTCCTGATGGTGTCCACAGGATTGAGCAAAGGATGTTGGATGGGAAACCATCAGAATTCATAAAAGGGATACCAGAAGAACGATTGATAAAGTCTGGGCTATTTTATTCTACATCAGACAGACCCCGATTGATATTTCAAAACCATAGGCTTATTTTTCCTTATTTTAATCAAGATTTTACAGTTATACAGGGGATACAAGGTAAGCGTATTGATAATATCGAAAGAGCTGGAAAATTCATTTGCTTATCAGGTTTTTCTTTGCCACTATGGAATTATCCACCCACAGATACCAGCATTCCTGTAGTGATTTGCGAAGGAGTAATTGATGGCTTAAGTTGCATTGAGTTAGGGGTAGGTTATCCGATAGGGGTAGCAGGAGTAAACAGTAAGGCAATATTTGATCCCCAAGTGATAAATAATTTGGGGAAATTTGATGTGATAGTGGCAGGAGACAATGATATTGCAGGTCGAGAATTTAACCTAAAACTCACAAAAGAATTTAACAGGGTTCATGAAGTTATGCTAAAAGCAATATCGCTGGGTAACGCAAAAGACTTGAATGATTTTTTAATATCCCAAAAAAGTAGGCAAAAATGATTAGTATTATAGAAAGCACAGTATCAGATTGCAGACAAAAAGACTTTATTTATTATCTACAAAGTGAAATAGGGCTTAATATTTTTCAATCTCCAGAGGATATACCAAAGAATTTTTATGAAAATATTATAAAGAAGATAAATGAAATACAAGATAGCTGGAAAGAAACTGAAACATTCGTAATGTTTGATAAGGATGACACAAACGATGATAAAATTATTCAATTATATAATGCAGACACAAGATTTGCATTATTGCAAGAGAGAGGAACAGATTTGTTAAGGGATGGATTATTTATCATTGGCGGTGAGTCCTCATCAGGAAAGTCAAGTTTTGTAACAGATTTGGCACTGTCAATTTTGAGTTGTGATAATGGGTGCTGCTTAATATCCTTTGGGTTAGATGATAATAAATTTATTACCAGAAGACGGATTTATTCGCAAATGTTAAATAGAAATACATTCAAAAATAGTCCAACAAAAGAGGAAAAGGAAAGAGTAAAAAACATAACCAATAGAGTTTTATGTTTAGAAAAAATTACAATTGGGAAAATTTCTAAAGCTGTGGAGTTTGTAAAAAGAGAGACTGGATGCTCAAGAGTTTTGATTGCAATAGATTATTTTCAAATATTCCCACAGTTATCAATTATTGACAGAAGATTATTTCTGAATGATACATTGATAATGATTAAGGACATACAAAAGAAATATCAGGACGAAGGTGGTTGTATTTTATTTTTATTATCTCAATTAGGTAGAAACAAGGATGGGCAATATAATTACAGAGAAACATCGGAGATTGAAAATGTTGGAGATGTTGCCTTAGACCTAACACCGATAAAAGGGACAGAGAGAGATATTCAAATAGAAGTCAAAAAGAATAAAATTGGACGGCGTAGGATGAAATGGCAAACAACAATTTATGAAGATTTTACTTTTTCCATGATTGTAAAAAAAATAACTACTGCTGATGCCGAAGATAATTCAAGGCGGGGTAGATGAAAAATTACTATATTCCTCATACAAAACAAGGCTTAATATTATCGTTGGTTGTTATGGGAGTAAAAATTCCAAGCAGATTAAAAGCGATGGACAAAAAACAGCTATATGCGATATATTTTGCCGTAATGGACAAACAGGGTAAAGCAGTGACTAAAATATAGCAGCAAAATAGCAAGGATAGGGCAAAAGTCAATTAAAAGCTGCATTTAGGTTATATTATAGGGCAAGGAAATAAGTATCCTCTAAATCGATTTAAGGAGCTTTGGCAGTTGTTTGGAAAAAACGAACTACTGAAAAATAAAGAAGGATGTGAATTATGAAAATACAGGAGGAATGAGGATGGGAGAAATAAGATTTGTGGTGGTGGGTAGATCTGTTCCAAAAGTGAGGATGACACAGAAAAGCTACTGGAAACTAGCAGCGAAACTGTGTCTTGAATATCAACAATTAGTGGCTTATTCACTGCTGAAGGCAACAACAGCACAGGAAAGAGCAGCCTTTTTTGTGGGACAAAAATATTTCAGGATAGACTTATTTATTTACCTTGCGGCGGTAATTAATACCCACTACACCTGTCCTTTCTGCAAGAGGACATGGAAAGCTAAGCCAACAAAGAAATTTGTTGTTTGCCCTGGGTGTAAAGCTAAAAGCTCTGTAACCTATGATTTGCCTCTTCGGCGTGGAGACAAAGACAATTATGAAAAATCAATATTTGATGGTATCCAGCATGCTGTTAATGATATATTTAACGACAAGCAAGTATTATCAGGATATTCTGAGATAATTGCCACGCATGAAGTTGAGCGGGTAGAAGTAGTCATCACTCCATATGTATTGAGGATAGAAAAATAAAGGAGGAAAAAGAATGGGGAATACACGGCAAGAGCATAAGTTTTTGATTTTTAGTCTATGGATTATAGGTTTTGGAGTGTATGTAACGCTAATAATCTCTATTCTTTTGATGCTGGATAGAATAAAAATATAAGGAAGTAGAAAATGGAAAGCAATAATGAGGCAAAGGTCTTGATGGAAAAAAAGTCAACCAAGTATTCTGCGATAGTTAAAAATATTGTTTCAAGGTTTTTCTTGGGTAACTATCTTACCAAAAAATGTCAAGATGTTCGGAAGAAGGCTTTAAGCGATAGAAAAAAGGAAGATTAAAATAAAGAAGAAGGAACGAAAGGAGAAGGAACAAATCAAGGGGGAGAAATTAGATGGAGAATCATAAAGATGCCTATGAACAGCATTACAAAATGTGGGATTGGTTAAGTAAAAATCCTAAGGCAGAAAAGGAGGATTATTTTATACAGGAGACTAAGGTGTCTTTACATGATTGTTTTTTATGTGACATATACTTCCATGACAATTGTAATGGTTGTCCTTTGAAAGTAGTTAAACAAGCATGTAATCCAATGACTTCTGATAATTGGTATGAACAATGGAAAATTGCACGAACATTTTCAATGCGAACATACTACGCAGAACTAATTCGAGATGTAGTTTTGCAAAAGGAGGGGAAAAATGAACAAGAAAGACTTTATTGAAATAATGACAGAATTAAAGTTAATATCTGATGCCTCGAGTAAAATCGATAAGGCAATGAAGGAGTTAAGCCCTGATTTTGGAGGATTTTTGAATGATAGGGCAGAAAGTTTGGTGGTAAAACTGCTCAAAAAAGCTATGAATGATGAGTCGGAACATAGCGAGATTGATTATTTTATTTACGAAATAGAGTGGGGCACTAAATTTTACGAAGGTTGTGAACACAAGGATGGAACGAGTATACCGTTGGCAACAGTGGAGGATTTGTGGGATAGGCTGATTGAAACCAAAAGGAGGAATAGTGAAAACTACTATTAAAAGCATACAGTTATATACCTGTGGTTGTCCTGATTGTAAGAGAGTCGAGAGAATGTTAGACAAAATGAATTTGAATTATGAACTATTTGATGTTACTATTCTCGAAGGATTGATGCACTTTTCTTTGATGGTAGGCAACACGGAAAGCATAACTTCACAGAGAATGCCCGCATTAGTGGTGAATAATGCCATATTGTATCAAGGCAAAGAGGCGGTAGAATTTTGTAGGGATATACTCAAGGAAAGGAAAGATAATGATTAAAGACTCAGGAACACGCAGGCAGTTTGAAGATGGTGCTGTCAGGGATATGTCTGTAGGAAAAGGCAGATATGATCTATTACCTACCAGAGCTATTCGTAGGCTGGCACAGCATTATGAGGCTGGCTGCCAGAAATATGGGAATAAAAACTGGCTAAAAGGGATACCGTTAAGCAGCTTTACAGATTCGGCATTAAGGCATTTGTTTAAGGCTATTGAAGGGCAAACTGATGAAGACCACTGGATAGCCGCTGCATGGAATATCATGGCTATTGTGGAGTATCGGGAAAGAATAAAAGAAGGAATAATGGATAAAAAATGGGATGATTTAGAAGGGGGGCAAAATGAAGGAATTGAAGGCGTATTATAGGGCAGTAGAGAGATTAAGGGAAATATTTCTTGAGAAATATTTTGATGAAGATCCAGATTTCTACTGGGTAGGAGACCAAATTGGTGGAGTATTGTTTGTAAACGATTTTTTCTTTAGTGTGGAGAATATTATAGTGTGCTTAAAATTAAAAATTAAAAGTGAGGATTTATTCAGTTGGTATGATTATATTATCGACCAGGCAATGGTAGGGAAGATTCCAATTAGTCTGGGTAATTGGATGAAACTTCAAGGGGAAATTCCATTTGATAAAAAGAAGAAATATACATTAGATACCAGAATAAAAAAATTAGATGAAGAATGAAAACAAATAAGAATAAAACTAAAATATTATGAAAAAACTTCTTGACAAAATAGAATAAATATGATATATTATTGATATGAATTGAAGAGAGGTTAAACATGGCAAAAACTAAAAAATTAACATATCATATCAAGGTTGGACTCGCTAAGCTGATTAGTGAGGCAAACATGTCTCAAAGCCAGTTTGCGAAGGTTGCGGGGATAACTGATGGTTATTTTAGTTGTGCATTACAGAAAAAAGTAAAAATTGGGGCAACAGCAAGAGCAGGCATACTCAAGGCGTGCCGTAAATGTTTAGGTTTAGAGTTTTCCTTTCATGAAGTGTTTGAGGAGGTTAATGCGAATAATACGGAGTCGTAGCGTAGCATGGCTTAACGCAATTGCTTGTCAAGCAGAAGATCGTGAGTTCAAATCTCATCGACTCTGCCATTTTTTGATATGAATAGAATTATCTATCCATTCCTTATCCCCTGCTGGCAATGAATTCTCCCCAATGGTTGGATTCTCCCAGTTTCTCAACCTATGTTGTCAGTAGGGGAAAAGAAATAGATAGAGACTGTGAGGGGTTGAAATAGGGCAGGAGAGTTGTTGGCTCTCCTGCCAATATTAAAAATGAGCTTGTAGTTTAATTGGCAGATCGTCGGTCTCCAAAACCGAAGGTACGGATTCAAGTCCTGTCAGGCTTGCCAGTTTATTAATAGGAATTATAAATATTTAATTTTATACTACCAAGAGGAGGAAAAAATAATGATAAAACGATTGGTAATTAGGGATTGTCTGGGAATTGAGGAATTGACTGTTAACCCCGGACAGACAACGATAATTAGTGACTTGCCTCAAAAAAAGTTTGCAGATGAATGCAATGTATCCATCTGATGAATTAGATTAACATTGGGAGTATGGCATGGGACAACTTCAATTCAATGATGAAAACCACGAATACAGCTTAGATGGATTAAAACTGCCGTCTGTTACCCAGATTATCAAGGAAATATTGCCAACTTATACCAATGTGTCTATGGATATTTTGGAGTATAAGGCAGATATAGGAAGAAAAGTCCATTTAGCAACCGAATTATATGATATGGATGAGTTGGATATGGATAATCTGGATTTGTGCCTACAGGAATATCTTGATGGTTGGATAAAATTCAAGGAAGATTATCAATTTGTGGTCAAAGAGATTGAAGTTATGTTGTATCATCCAATTTACTTATTCACAGGTAGAATTGATAGGATTGGAACATTAGGAAATGATAAAGTTTTGCTTGATATAAAATCAGGGATGCAACAAAAAACAGATATTATTCAAACGGCTGGGTATCAGATATTATATGATGAGTGGAAAAAGCCAGTAGAACAGATAAAAAAAAGAATGTGCATATATCTAAAAGGGGGAGGTTATAAAGTTAGGATGCACACAGATAAGACAGACAGAAATATTTTCTTAAGCTGTTTGTCTGTATACAATTTTAAGAAATAGGAGGAGAAAATGAATAGTAATTTAATTGTAGTGCAACCTGTGGATATTAAGGAAACACAGAAAGAAACGAATGTATCAGAAATTTTTGGTATGAGTCAGCAGGTGGTTATCAAAAACCAAGCTGACTATGAGGATGCCTCTACTCTACTGAGGCAGGTAAAAGATAGATATAAAACGCTTGATGAGAGAAGAAAAGAGATTACCTCTCCAATGGATTCTGCCAAAAAAGTGGTGATGGATTTATTTCGTAGTCCTCTGGATATGCTACAAAAAGCAGAGGAATATATCAAAACATCCATGATTGCGTATAAGTCCGAACAAGATAGGAAAGCCAGAGAAATACAACGAAAAATAGAAGAGGAAGCCGAGAAAAAAGCGGCTACAGAAAGAGAGAAAATAGAGGCACAAGAAAGGAAATTGCGAGAAAAACAGGAAGAATTAATGAGGCAAGGGAAAGCCAAAGAGGCTGCAAAAATGCAGGAAAAAGCAGACCAAAAAGCACTGGATGCTACACAGGTTGAAGTTGCTATCGTTCCTGTAATTTCTGCTGCCATCGAAACCCCAAGAGGGATCAGTTATTCCGATAAGTGGACTGCTGAGGTAATAGATATTGCTCTTGTGCCGAGAGCATATTTAATACCAAACATGGAGGCATTGAATGGGATAGCGAAAGCAACAAAAGGAAGTATAGTTATCCCAGGGATAAAGTTTAATTCCGAAAAAATATTATCTTCAAGGAGGTAGAACAAAATGGAAGAGGTAATAAGAGAAGAACAAACAAGTGCTGAAATTGGGGAATTAGCTTGTGCGTTATCTAAAGTTCAAGGGCAAATTGTTGGGGCACGGAGGGATTCCAGAAACCCTTATTTCAATAGTAAATATGCTGATTTAGCATCGATATGGGAGGCATGCAGAAAGCCTCTTGCAGAGAATGGGTTTGCTGTTGTGCAAACTATGGCAAGCGACACAGATATTGTGCGAGTTATCACACGATTAATCCATTCCAGCGGACAATGGATTAAGGGAGAGCTAAGTCTAAAGCCTATAAAAAATGATCCCCAAGGGATGGGGTCTGCGATAACATATGCGAGAAGGTATGCACTTGCTGCAATGGTTGGGGTGTCGCCAGAGGACGATGATGGAGAAGTAGCAATGGGACGGCAAAAACAATTAGCCAATGTTCCTGCATTGCCGCAGAAAAAAACAACTACCAGTAATTCAGATGACCAAAGAAATTTGACAAAAGAAGCGGGTATGATGCTGCTGGAAATGTCATCCCAAGACAAAGAAAAGGCTAGTCAATTATTGGAAAGTCTTACGGCATGGAAAGAAGGAGGCAAGGATATACAGGGAAGAAAAACATTGGCAGGTATGTCCGATAAACAGATATTTGTAGTGTATGGAAAAGTAAAAGAGGAATATGCAAAGTGGACAAAAAGCAAACAGGAGATTGTCCCTGATAAATGGAAGGGTGCACCAGTAGCATTGCTGGAACAAGCAAAGGTAAATCTCCAAATGGAAAAATTCACCTTTCAACAGATTGCAGCCGACAAACAACTTGAGGAAAATTTTATGGGAGAAGTACATCGATTATTTGATTTGAACGAAATATAGTCCAAAACTGGGAGGGGAAAATATGTTACAAAAACTTGTTCACGATCATCAATGGAATTTCCGAAAATGGTCGTTACCTGTCAAAAAACAGGAATATCGGGGACTAACCGCATATGTGCCTGATAATAGCAACTGGATAGTTAAGATAGTGCTGTTAACTGGCTTAGTAGTGATAATGGTGATGTGGGGCATTCATCAAGCCAAATGTTGGCAGGGGGCAATACAAGCTGAGAGCATAGAATATGCGAGTTATTCGCAGGAATAACGAGCAGCAAAAGTAAAATTAATTTGAGAGTTTAGGAGGCTAAAATGAACGAAATGTTAAAAATTGTATTGGATATGTTAACAGAGGTCAAGAACAATGCTAATATTAAGGTGAATAGAGGATTGGCAGGATTTTTGGCAGACAGGATAATTACTTCATCTACAGAAAAAAACTTAACATTATTTATGGAAAAACTTCTTAAATCGCTGGATGTGTCTATCGATAGGATACGAGAAGCTACATTAGTTGCCTTTATGAAAATATCGGACAATGAAGGTAATAGTATATTGGGATGGTTGCGGAAATATCCTAAAATAGCAAGTATGATTGTTATGATTAAGGATGAAAAGGAATATCTGGAGGCATTACAAGAGATTATTGTGGAAGAAATGAGTGTGGAGCAAGGGCAAGCATTGTTTTCTAAAGGATATGATATTCCAATCACGATTAATTGCTTGTCCCCATTGTCTCATGGCGGAGATACAAAGGCAGGGAATGCTACGGTATTCAGAAGGACACAGGTGTTGAGTAATACAGGGCAAACATTGTCGCTGCCATTCTACGCAGGCAATGCATTGAGGGGACAGCTAAGGGATTTGTTAGCAGATCACTTTTTGAGTTTTTTTGGATTTATTCCTCCACGCAGAAGTGATAAAATTCAATTATGGTTTTTTCACGCTCTCTATGCTGGGGGTGCGTTAGAGGAAAACGCAGTTCAATTTAAGTTATTGCAGGGGAAAATGGGTGCCAATGGGATAGTAAAAGGAGCAGGCGTTTATGAGTTTAGAGACAATATTCCTATGCTGTCTCTGCTGGGAGTGGCATTAGGGAACAGGATATTAAATGGGAAGATAAATGTTGGTGATTTGCGACCTTGCTGCTATGAATGGAGGACAGGAAATGAGATGGTAGCGAGTCTATTTGAATGGACATATCTAACAAAGCGAGAAGATAATGAAAATCATGCCCCTGGTGAGAATGCCAGTATGATTGCTAATACCGAGTGTTTAAAAGCGGGGACAACATTACAGGGGGGGATAGATGTATTATGCCATGTTACAGATATTGAGCGAAGCTGTTTAGGTCTGGGATTGAGCTTATTACAAGAAAAGGGATATATTGGTGCTAATAATCGGCGTGGTTTTGGACAGGTTAAGATAGAGATAGAAAATCTGCCTGATAAAGAAATATATCTGAATTTCTTGAAAGAAAAAAAGGATACTATCCGTGAATATATCGATACAATAGGAGGGATAGATGCACCCTGCGAACCTAATATCAATAGCACTTCAAAAACAAAAAAAACAAAAACTACCTGAGTTGCCTTGTGAACCAGTAAAGGCTATTTGCGCAATAACAGGGCAGAGACAGTTATGCTTGCCAAGAGAAGAGGTAATAAAATATACATTCACTAACCTTAATCTGTTTGTTGCTCCTACAAGTGGATTTATTAGTGTTGATGTATTTTATGCGTGGAATTATGGTTATGTTACAGAAGGCAGGGGGAGAGAGAAAAGACCTGAACGGATGAGTTCTTGGGTATGCGACGGTGAGCAATTTATTGAGTTGAATAGACAAGGGGTAAGAGAGTGGGTGCTAAAAGAAGAAATGCCAGCAGTTTGGACAGGATATGCAACAACTTCATATAAGAAACACGGAACGATGGTGGCAAAGGTAAACATTGGCAACCACCGTATTTGGGCATTTGAAATGCGATTGGTGGATTGCTCAGATATGAAATTGGTAATGAACTGGTGGCAGATATTGAACTTGGCATTAAGGGATGGGATTGGAAGGACAATAATGGAGGGATTAGATTGCCCGCCATTTGTGATAGGGAAAATAGGATTGAAAAAATGGATAGAGTTTGAGCAATGGGCAGCTCCAAAATATCAGTCAGCATTATACTCTTTTTTATGTTATCTATTGCTGAGCCAAGAGGAGTTGAGAGATGAAAGCAATTCTTTTTTTAACAGACAATAATTGTGCAATGAGAGCATGGCTAATGCAAGCAAAAATAAATAGTAAATTAAAAGAAACCCTTAAAAGAACAGTTAGGGCGCCTTGGGTTGCAATGATTGAAAAGAATGGACAATTAAAATTTCTTAAGAATCAGGTTGATTACTCTACTTCAAATGCTATTGGAACAAAAGGAGTTATTCATGGATTTGTTTTGGATTCTGGACATACTTACAAAGCATGTGTTTATGAAAATGATATGGCAACGATTAAAAATTATCAAGTCAAAGAAGATGGGGAAATTGTAAAATTATGAAAAAACTTGGAATAGATGTGTTATCTGCCGCAACACAACGCATAGCATGGGTATTTGATAATTTCCCTCGCATTTATGTGAGTTTTAGTGGGGGGAAAGATAGCACTGTTATGCTACATCTTGTAGCAAAAGAAGCTATAAAGCGAAACCGTAAAATTGGAGTGCTTTTTGTTGATTTAGAAGGTCAGTATAAATTAACAATCGATCACATCAAAGAATGCTTTTCTTTTTATTCGACTATTATTGAACCTTATTGGATTGCTTTACCTCTTCATCTGCGAAATGCAGTGAGTAATTTTGAACCACACTGGATATGTTGGCAACCAGATAGAAAAAAAGATTGGGTGCGAGATTTTCCACCATTTGCTATCAATAATGAAAATTATTTTTCTTTTTTTCATTATGGGATGGAATTTGAAGAATTTGTTCTTTCTTTTGGCAAATGGTTTGGGCAAGGCAAATTAACCGCATGTTTCGTTGGTATCCGTACTGTTGAATCATTAAACCGTTGGCGGACTATTGCAACAGGAAAGAAACAAACAATGGAAAATAAATGCTGGACGACATGGATGGGGAACATTCTTTATAATGTTTATCCTATTTATGATTGGAGAACAGAGGATATTTGGACATTTCATGCAAAAAATCCTGAATTAGCATACAACAAATTATATGATCGTATGCACCAAGCAGGTTTAAGTATTTATCAACAGCGTATTTGTCAACCGTATGGCGATGATCAACGAAAAGGACTTTGGCTTTTTCATGTTATTGAGCCAGAGACTTGGGCACGAGTAGTTGCTCGGGTAAATGGGGCAAATCAAGGAGCTTTATATTCACAAGAATCAGGAAATATTTTAGGCAGAATTAAAATAAGTAAGCCCGAACATTACAATTGGAAAGAATTTGCTTTGTTTTTAATTGATAGTATGCCTAAAAAAACAAGTGAACATTATAAGAATAAAATATTTGTTTTTTTACAATGGTGGGGAAAGAAGGGATTCAAAGATGGAATACCCGATGATGGACCATTAGAAAGGGACACTCCTAATTGGAAGCGTATTTGTAAAGTTCTTCTAAGAAATGATTATTGGTGCAAAGGACTTAGTTTTAGTCAACAGAAAAGTCATGCTTATGAAAAATATTTGAAAGTGATGAGGAGAAGGAGGGAACAATGGGAAATGATTTAACCTGGGTCAAGGAACACCCTGTTTCTAACTTACAATGGTTGCCAATAGAAAAAATTTTTTCAAATGACTATAATCCCAATTCTGTAGCACCCCCCGAAATGAAATTACTTGAACTCTCAATAACTACGGATGGCTTTACTCAACCTATTGTTGTGTGGGAAACAAAAAATGGATTTGAAGTTGTAGATGGTTTCCATCGGTATTTGATTGGGAAAAAATTAAAGTTATCACATTTACCTGTTGTTATAATCAATAAAGATAGAACCGATAGAAATGACAGGATTGCGGCAACAATTAGACATAATAGAGCAAGAGGAAAACACCAAGTTGGAGAGATGAGTAATATTGTCCTTGAATTAGCACGGAGAAACTGGAGCGATGAAAAGATAGCAAAAGAATTAGGAATGGATAGTGATGAGGTATTAAGACTTAAGCAAATCACTGGAATTGCTGCATTGTTTTCCGATAGAGAATTTTCGGAGGCATGGGAAATTGAGCAAGAGTTATAGGAGGAGAAAATATGAATTTCAAGGTAACATTTCAACTTGACGGCACAGGGATACAATATGACCCTTATGAGCCGATACATCTTGACTCTCTCTTGATATGGGCATTAGCACCAATGCAGACTAAGAATAGGGACATCCAAAGAGATGATGTTCCTAATGACATTCAAATACCTTTGATGAGAACAACCATTCGAGGGTATGAAATATGGCACGGTTCAGCCCTATTCCCTGAAGGGATTGTGCTTGAAACGCTAAGATATAGACGAAAAAGATTTAGGCAAAATCGGGTGGAATTGATTGAGGGTAGCCCGAATTTAACGGGCGGTCCTTATAAAGATAAAAATATGCCTAATCCATTATTGTTGGTATCACAGATGATTGCGTATGGTAACGGAAATAGAAAAAGTGTCGCAAAAATACTTAAAAAACATATACAAAGTTTGGGGAGACAGCGGGCAGTAGGCTATGGAAGGGTAGTAGATGTGGATTGCGTGGAGATAGCTGATGACTGGTCGTTGGTAAAAGATGATCTCGCAATGAGATGGTTACCCGATGAGAAAGGTATAAGAACACAAAGGGTCTGTCCACCGTATTGGAATAATACTGACAGGATAAAATGCTGCGATGTGGGTGATGAATATGATTTGACATTACAGGGGATATATTCCAATAATTGAAGTTTTTAAGGAGATGCTTTATGGATGATGTTGCAATTGTAAATGATGTGCCAGTCAAACCAAAACACCCTGGCGGGAGGAAAGATAAGCTCACTCCCGAAACAAGTGAGAAAATTGTAAGATTAATTAGGGCGGGGAATTATGAGTCGGTAGCGTGTAAAGCTGCTGGGATAATCTGGGAAACATACTCAATATGGATGGCAAGAGGAAAAGCTGAGGGTAAGGGAAAGTTTTACGAGTTTGCCGAGTTAATCGATAAAGCTAAAAGCGAAAGTGAGGCTATCCTTGTTGCGAAAATCCAGCAAGATGATAGCTGGCAGTCGAAAGCGTGGATGCTTGAGCGGAAATTTCATGAGCGATGGGGCAGAAAAGACAGGATAGAACATTCAGGCGTAGTAGGTCTGGCAGCCTTGACACCAGAAGAGAGGCAAGCCAAAATCAAGGAGCTGGAAGAAAGGAATAAGGAGATAGAATGATAGATGATATTGATTTAGATTTAGATTTAGACGAAATTCTAAACAAAAAAGATGTCCAGAAACAATATGAACCTATTGTTTTGAAAAGAAAATCAAAAAATATATTGCGAAGATGCTTTGGGGAAGAAAAGCTACTCAATATGTTCAAGGAAGAAAATATTGATTATGATTGTTCTTATCATTTCCTAACAGGTGGGAAAATTGATTTTTTATCTTTCTTGAGTTTAATTTTAAGACAGCAGTCTATAAGATATTGTTTGTTATCGACTTGGTGTATGAAACTTGATGATGTCTTGCAGATAGAAGAATGGCTATCTGATGAAAAAATAGGACAAATTGATGTTTATGTTGGAGAAATATTTCCTGCCTCATACAAGCAGGAATGGTTGAGATTAAAACAGGTAGTTGGGGCAGTAAACGGAAGAGTTTGTGTATTCAGAAATCATTCGAAAGTGTTTGCAGGAACAGGTGAAAAGTTTAGCTTTGGTGTTGCCTCATCTGCGAATATTGACACAAATCCAAGAACAGAAAATACGGTTATGAGCTTTGGTGATGATATTTTTAGTTTTTATAAAGATTATTTTGATGGCATAATAAGTTTTAATCGTGAGTTTGATGATTGGAAGAAATGGGACGGAGAACAATAATAATGAAAAAATTAAAATGGCACAACGAAGAGAGGAAAGTCTCTGAACTGGTATTATATGAGGGCAATCCCAGGAAGATGAATGAAAAGCAGGCAAAGGATTTAATGAGATCTTTGTCTAAATTCAATGTTGTTGAGCTGCCTGTTGTTGATCAGAATAACAGAATTATTGCAGGCAATATGCGTGTAACGGCATTGAAGACACTGGGCAGAGGTAATGAGGTTATAGAGGTAAGAGTGCCTAATCGAGACTTGACAGAGGCAGAGGCAAGGGAATATCTGCTGAGAAGTAACAAAAATACTGGCTCTTGGGATATGGACGAGTTGTGTAATTTTGATGAGGATTTGCTGTTGGATGTGGGGTGGGGAAGTGAGGAATTAGATTTTTTATTCCAGCTGAACGATAAGCAAGAAGACGATTTTAATATAGATGCCGCAGCCGAGAGAGAGCCAAAATTCAAGGTTGAGCGAGGGGATTTGTTTGAGATTAGCAGTGAGAATTTGACGCATAGATTGTTGTGCGGGGATGCCATTTGTAAAGAAGATATTGAGCGATTGATGGGAGGAGAGAAGGCAGATATGGTGCTTACTGACCCGCCTTATGGGATAAATATCGTTAAGGTAGGTAGAGGTGGTAAGACTAAATTCGGGAAGGTAGGTGGAGACAAGTGGGTAAATGCCAATTATTATAGACCAATAGAAGGAGACGATAAAGAATTTGACCCAGCATTTTTATTAAACTTAGCTGAAAAAATTATATTATTTGGTGCAAATTATTATGCTAATAGATTACCCAAATCGGGTGGATGGATATGTTGGGATAAAAAACCAGAGGGAGCAAGAAGAAATAATTTTGCAGATTGTGAATTATGTTGGACTAATTTGGATTTTCCCCCTCGTATTTATAGATGTGTTTGGCAAGGTTTACTTAAAGAAGGTGAACAAGGGATAAAAAGAGTTCATCCTACACAAAAACCAGTTAAATTATTAAGCGAAATATTAAATGACTTTTCCAAAAAAGATGATATAATTTTAGACCTCTTTCTTGGCAGTGGCAGCACAATGGTAGCCTGCGAGCAAACAGGTAGGGTATGTTATGGGACAGAGATGGATGTCAATTACTGCTCTGTAATTTTGGAACGAATGCTAAACCTGAACCCGAACATAGAGATTAAGAAAAACGGTGAGCCACTCCAAAATAATCATTGACAAAATCTAAAAAGTGTGTTATAGATGTATAGGGTGTTAAATGTTAACAGACAAAGAACAATTAGAATATCTTCAGCTATTGCAAGATGAAGATTATTATAAATGCGAACAGTCTTTGTCTCATTTTGTCCGTTCAGCTTGGAACATAATTGAGCCGGGGACAAAATATTTGCACAACTGGCACATTGACCTAATCTGTGAGTATCTGACGGCGGTGCAGCAACAACAGATTAAAAAGCTAATAATTAATATTCCGTTTCGTCAGTCAAAGTCCATATTAGCTTCAATAATGTTTCCGTGCTGGACATGGATACATCAACCAACCAGTAGGTGGATATTTGCAAGCTATGCACAGGATTTGTCTACTGAATTATCTGTAAAACGCAGACGAATAATCCAGTCAGAATGGTATCAGTCGAAATGGGGCGGAAAGGATAAAATAACCACTGATACCAATATCAAGACATGGTTTGCAAACAGTCAAGAAGGTTCAATGCTGGCTACCTCTGTCGGGGGTAGTATCACAGGAAAGGGCGGAAATTATTTACTTGGGGATGATGTTCTCAAAACTGAAGAGGCACAATCTGATGTCAAACGAAAGGCTGCGAACGATTGGTTTGATAATACATTTTCAACACGACTGAATGATAGAAAAAAAGATGCCATTATACTGATTATGCATAGGTTGCACATAGACGATTTGACAGGACACTTGCTAAGAAAGAAGTTTGAGGGCGATCATCAATATGAGGTCTTGACGCTTCCGATGGTGGAAACCAAAGACAGGATAATCTCCTATCCGATAAGCCAGAAACAAATTCAAAGGCGTGAAGGGGACATCCTGTGGGAAGCAAGAAACGGTATACAAGAAATTCAAGCCATAAAGGAAGAGATGGGAACAGCAGGCTTTGAGGCACAATGTCAGCAAAGCCCGCAGATAAAAAGTGGTAATCTTATCAAGCGAGAGTGGTGGAAATATTACAAAGAGATACCTAGTTATACGGCAAAATATCAATCGTGGGATACGGCAATCAAGACGAAAGAAGAAAACGACTACACGGCTTGTATCACAATGGTTGTTACTAAAACTGGATACTATATCACTGATGTTTGGAGATTTAAGGTTGAAGCTCCAGAACTGAAACGAGCGGTTATTCAGCAATATCATAAAGAGCTGCCTACAGCAGTAATCGTTGAAGATAAAGCCAGTGGACAGGGGCTAATACAGGAAATCAAAAGGGAGACAAGTATTCCGATAATCGGGATACAAGTTTCTGGCGATAAAAAAGAAAGGCTTAACGCACAGTCACCAACCATTGAGGCAGGAAAAGTCTACTTGCCTGAGAATGCTGGTTGGGTAGTGGATTTTGTGGATGAGTTATCAGCGTTTCCATCTGGCAGGCATGATGATCAAATAGACGCGTTATCACAGTTGTTAAAGTATGCCAAAGAAAAGGGGCAGCAAAAGGCATACATGGAATCAACTGCATATGATATTGATAGTTTGAGGCAGATGTTGGAGGCATAGGAGGCATAAATGAACATTAAGGGCATCATAGGTAATATCTCAAAAATGGTAGGGATGGGTAAAGCCAAAACAGTTGCGACAACTACGACAGGACAGATTGTGGATATGCCAATGGGTGGGGCTGAATACGCTCAAATGGTGCAAAACAACAGTCGGCTTGCAGTTATTACTGACTGTAGAACGATGTATAATGAACGAGGGCAGGTATTCAGTATCATTCAGACAATTTCAGCTTATCTTACTAAGGGCGGATATACTATCGTAGTAAAACCAAAGGAAGAAAAACTAACCGCAGAAGAACAGAAGGCACAAGACATCTTAAATCAAGTCAACGAAAGGTTACGATTAGAACGAACTTTACAGGGGTGGATGATCCCTCTTGTGCGTGATGGGGTGCTGCCGATAGAAATAGAGGTTGCTGGCAATCAAATTATAAGGGCAACAAAATTGGCAGCGGAGCTAACTCATCAGCGGATTGACAAAAACGGCAGGTCTTATGAGCTTGGTGGTGAGGTTGCTGCTGACAATGCCTATTATCAGGGTAGTAAATATGGTGGACAAGAGACATGTAAATTCGCTGACTGGCAGATAATGTGGATTGAGTGGAACTCGATACAGTGCGAAGGTGGCTCACCTCAATTTTCTTCAGTGAGAAGGCTATATAAGCGAATAGAAAACGCAGAGATTAATCAGGGAGTTTTGAGGACAACAAAGTCAGGATATAGATTACATCACAAAATCGGGACCAGCGATAACCCGGGCAAGCCTGAAGATGTGCAGGAATACAAAAAAATGAACAGGGCAGTTATCACAAACCAATTAGCCCCTATAAAAGACTTTTTTAGTAACGGATTAGTCGATATTAAGGAAATATCAGGCGACACTAAGCCGATAAACATGGAAGATATAAAATACCAGCAGTCTCAACTATTTGGTGCTGGCGGTGTGCCACTGGCAATTATCCCTGGACAGGAAAGCTCAATCATTAGGGATAGCTCAAATGAAAGCATAAAAGGTTTTATTTCTTGGATACAAACCTGCAATAAGATGATTGGTGCAGAATTAAAACAGTCGATATTTGATTTAGAATTGTTATTAAACGGTATCAATCCTGAATCGATAGATTATAATATTATTTGGGGCGTTAAGATTGAGGATAACAAATTAGTAGAGAAGGCAGAAATAAGGGCAGCCAAAAAAGATGGATTGATAAGCATCGAAACTGCCATGAGGGAATACGGTATCAAGGATACTGATATTGAGATTGAGCGAATTAAGAAAGACATGGCTAATTTTCCAACCGTGCCAGTGGCACAGACGATGGGATATTCTGTGGGTGATAATCCATTAGGATTAGTTGGCAGTCTCAAGGTAGGGCAGGGATTGAGAGAGTCGAGACGGCTGGAGCATGAATCGAGGTTGCAATATATTACAGCATTGAATGAAATTTTAACAAAGGCTAAAAAATGATAAAACTCTATGAACAAACCGAACAGGAAAAGCTGCTGGACGGATATATCGATAAGGTCGATAAGGTCTGGCGGGATAGCAAGAAAGAATTGCAAGCTGTGATGAGAGGAAAGCAGTCAAAAGCAGCTCTTGGACTATTGGCAAGTAAAACCATCACGGCAGATGAGGCAGCTAATTTGTCAAGACAACAGCTAAAAACCATCATGGTATCAGTGAAAGATGGCATTAGTGAACTGTCTGCCGAGACGGTAAAACATGCTGAGATTTTGGGTTGGGAGGCTCAACAACTGGCTGGATTAGTAGAGCGGGTAGGCTGGCAGAAAAAGCTGGCTGATGATGTAACAAAGAGCGTATATGATAGATTGTCGAATGTATTTGATGCGAAGTATGGTTCGCTGAAGGAATATGAGCAGTGCATGGACAGAATGTGGGGGAGTAAAAAGGCAAACTTGCTGGACGCTTTCAAAGACGAAATAGCTGGACATGTTGATGGATTGGTATCAGGTGATTTGACATCGGCAGCATGGGAAAGGGTAATGGCTGATACTTTTGCTAAGCAGCACGAGGGGATATACACGGCAGCACGGATTGAATATGGCGGGGCTGAGGATTTGACGAAAGAAAACCTTAACTGGCTACACAAAGAAATTGCTGAAGAACAGAAGTATTTGAAGAATTTCAGGGCTGATATTGACGCAGCAGATCTGGCTAATGTGTCTCCTGACGCTATCAGAGCAAGGGCGGATTTGTATGCTGGAAAAGGGAATACCTTATATCAGGCTGGCAAAACGAGTGCATTTGAAGGGCAGGAAGTCGAGATATACTGGGAGCTTGGATTGCCAATAACAGAACACTGTGATGATTGTCCAGATTTAGCAGCAAATAGTCCATATACGGCTGAGACATTGCCTTGTTTTCCTGGAGATGGAAACACAACTTGCATGACGAATTGTTATTGTAGTTTGCAGTATATCGGAAAGAATGCTAATGGTGATATTGAATTTGAAGAGGGGGAGATTATCTAATGTCAACAAACAGATTTGACTTGCAAGACAAAATTACGAATGCTATTGAGTTGGTAAGACACGGAAAAATAGACTTTACGGTTAATATCGGGGATGGTGTCCCATTATCTTTGGAGTCGGTATTCCTCACGCCAGACGGCATAAAAATCACGAGGAAAGAATTGTTAGGACGGCAATTAAAGCCAATGAATGATTGACAAAATCCACATAATATGCTATAATTAAAACAATTAGGTAAGGGTTGGCTTGCAACCGTAATAAAATTATTGCCCTATACAATAGTTTTCCCTTTACCTATTATTTTTTTGACCTATAGGGGGGCATTATGACAAACGATAAGGGCGAACCAACCGCAGATTACTATCCTGTTTCTCACCTCACAACTGCATCACAAAGAGTTAAATCCAAGTGCTAAGGTATTATATTTCTATTTGTGCAAAATACGAAATTATTATGCTGACGAACAAGGAATATTTTATCGGAGTGATAGAATATTGATTAGAGACACTGGATTACTCAATATAGCATTACTCATGCAAAAAAAGAATTGATTAAAAATAAGTTTCTGAGATGGAAGCAAGGTAATTTTGAAGAAGCCTGTAAATATCAGATTGCGGATATAGAGAAGTAGGGGGGGTGCACTGGTAGCCAGTGCGAATATAATAAAGAAATATAATAAAGAAATATTAAGAAAGAAAAATAAATTATTCCCCTGTAAAATTTTTCAAAAATAATACTTGACAAAAGTAAAAAGATAGTGTATAATGATATTATAGTAAATAATTGACTTTACGCAGGCGTAAAAGGCTAAGCGGAAAAGAGGTTATCAAGACTTAATTGTTTTTGGTAACCTTTTTTATTTACAGGAGGATATATGGCAGTGAAAACTAAAGCAGTGAAAAAGATAGTTGAAAACGCAGATGATATTAAAATTATCAAAAATATTATAGAAGAAATTAAAAGCGAATCAACTGTCCATTCCTTTAGCTCTGTAATGGGAATAAATACAATCTATATCAATATGAATGGTATTGTGAATTATTATACATTAGGCAAGTGCATAAAGATTGATACAGAAGCAAAAACAATATATTTCGACAATGGTTCAAAGATCATATATGAGGGGGAATAAATGCCATACACAAAAACAGACTATCCAGAAACAATAAAAGGATTACCAAAGGGGGCAAGAGACATTTGGATAGCTGCATATAATTCAGCAGAGGAAAGTTATGATGCCGAGAAGTCAAGGGCTGCAAGTAAAGAGATTTATGCTGTCTCTGTGGCATGGGCAGCGGTGAAGAAGGCATATCACAAAAAAGATGACCAGTGGGTTATCAATGAGGGAAAAAACATGA
>Ga0210058_1001346_pt1 | contig 21726 bp, 18 predicted proteins | sample CryGeymeta201511_FD_183979 | JGI IMG/M metagenome (GOLD analysis project Ga0210058, IMG submission 183979) | Groundwater microbial communities from Crystal Geyser aquifers in Utah, USA - Crystal Geyser metaG 2015-11 (SPAdes) (version 2) | ecosystem: Environmental > Aquatic > Deep subsurface >...
GCCCTGCTGAGCGTTCTTTTTTCAACTGCAATATCCGTTAGTATAAAGCAGAGCATTGTTGCCATATTCGGAGCTATCATGCCCGCGCCTTTGCAGATGCCTGCAAGGATTCCTGTCCTGTTTTTGATTTTTACTTTTTTGGATATGACCTTCGGGAAGGTGTCCGTTGTCATTATTGCAGATGCAATGTTACGAAGAGTGTGCCTGCCAAGATTAGCCGTGAGCAGGGGAATCGCAGCCTTTATCTTTTCCATAGGCAGCGGCGTTCCGATGACTCCTGTGGAGCAGACATAGATAAGGGAAGGTTTAATTTTAAGATTTTTTGCCGTGAGCAGCGCTGTTTCAGCGGCGTCCTGCATCCCTTTCCTGCCTGTGCAGGCATTTGCATTTCCGCTGTTTACAATTATCGCCTGTCCTTTTCCTGATTTAATTTTTTCAATATCAAGTTTTACAGGCGCGGCCTTTACCCTGTTTGTTGTAAAGACGCCGGCGGTGTTTGCCTCTGTCATGGAATAGATTAAGGCAATATCCTTTCTGCCCGGCTTTTTGATTGCGGCTTCTCCGACGGAAAACAGAAAACCTTCAGGGATGAGCGTTTTATTTTTATCTCTCAGCATCGCATCTATTTTATCATATCTAAACTGCTGTCTGTTCTTTCTGAAAAAACCGGTAATTGTTCTTCCCTGAATTCTTGGCGAGATACATAGCGCTGTCGGCATTTTCAAGCAGAGTCTCGGCGTCTGAGCTGTCTTCGGGGTATAAGCTGATTCCGATGCTGACTCCTGTTTTTATTTCATTGCCGCCCGGATAAAAAGGGTGAGAATTATCAAGAATAATCTTCTGCGCAATAAACACAGCATTGCTGATTTCTCCTATCTGGTTAAGAATCACCGCAAACTCATCGCCGCTGAGTCTTGAAACAGTGTCGCTCTGACGGATACATTCTTTTAGCCTCTGCGCAACTTCCTGCAAAAGCATATCTCCAATGGCATGTCCATAGGCGTCATTGACAGCTTTAAAATTATCCAGGTCTAGGAACATTACAGCCAGTTTTTTCTGGTCCCTTTTGGCCTGTTCTACGGCATGAATGAGAAGTTCGTTGAAAAGCGCCCTGTTAGGCAGGCCTGTCAGAATATCGTAATGTGCAATTTTTTTGAGGTGGTCTTCAAACAGTTTACGCTGTGTAATGTCGGTAAAAATACCGACATAATAGGCAGCCTCGCCGGTTTCATCTTTGATAGAACTGATACTCAGCCACGCAGGATAGACCTCTCCGTTTTTCCGCCTGTTCCAGACCTCGCCCTGATATAAATTATTCTTCTTAACGTCGGCCCATATCTGACAGCGGGGATATTCCGGATTATCAAGCCCTACGCTCAGGACGTCTGCATTTCTCCCGATTACATCGTTAATTGTAAATCCCGTAATATCCGTGAATGCCGGGTTTACCTTCTGTATGTTAAGTCCCCGGTCTGTGATAAAGACGCCCTCCATTGCCGACTCCATAACCCTTGCGCTAAGGCGGATATTCTCCTCCGCTTTTTTGCGTTCGGTGATGTTTAACATGTAACCGTCAAAACCAATAAGATGTTTTGTATCTTCCCTGTAGTCCATATCAGGATACAGGGAAAGCAATACGATAAGTTCTTCCCCATTCTTTCCTATGACTTTTTCTTCTATCTTTACTCTATTTGCGAAATCCATGTTTTCAAAGTAATCCCGGATTCGTTTTTCACCTATGAATATGTCGCAGAGCCTCTCTATTTTTTCCCCGAATAGCTCATTGAATTTGCGGTTGGTTTTGATTATATTGCCGTCTTTGTCCAGCCTGAATATCGCATGTTCCACTCTCTCAAAAAGAGATGTAATATTTCTCTCGGACTCAATTAATAAATTTTCCTTTTCTTTGACTGCGCGGCTCATCTCATTGAATTCTCTGGCCAGGTCTCCGATTTCATCAGGGGAATGGCTTGTTTTAATTTCGGGAACGGTTCCCTCCTGAAACTTCCTAACAGAACTGTGGATGTCCATGATAGGTTTGCCGATGATGCGTCCAATCAGGATATTCAGAATCAATACGGCAATGACGGTTGTAATCCATGATATAAGAATATTGGTTTTAATCATGTTGTCAATCGCTTTCTCCATACCGGATGTTGAGAGGTCCACCATTACATAGCCGATAGTTATGGGGACTGCGCCTTCATACGGCTGGAACGTTACCTTATAAAAAAAGTGACGGTCTTTCCCGTCCTTATTTATGTAGGAGGTATTGTCCGAGCCGCTGAAATACTTAATTGCATCAGTAAGTGAAAGTGAAGGGCTTCTGTGGGATGAGGGAGAGGGATACGATTCAATGAGGTCCCAGAGTTCTGTATAGACGTCCACCCTCATTACATCTTCTGAGTTAAGAATAAAAGACGCCCTGCCAATCAAATCAAGCCTTTCTGCGGCAAGTCCTTCGGCTGCGATTTTTGAAAGCAGGTAACTCAGAGTGAGCCCTCTTGAAGTAAATTCTTTTTCTATGCTGCGCCTGTGCTGCGATATGAAGATATATGTGCTTATGGCGCTTAAGATAATAATTATCAGCGTTACGAAGATTGCTATTTTTGTCCGCAGGGAAATGTTCATTTTGCGTCTTTAAGCGATAGAACCCCGAGTGAGCCTATAAACCGCTGTCCTTCTCTGCTTAATGCAAAGTCCAGGAATTTCTTTACCTTTGGCTCCGGATTCTTAGGCGCGACAAGAAACAGAGGCATTCTCAGCTTGTATCTGTTTTTTATGATGTTTTCTTTTGTCGCAGAAATGCCGTTTAGCCTGAGTATCTTGACGTTCCGTTTTCTGGCTGAGGTAAAACCTGAGGCGGCGAAACCGTCCGGCGTTTTTTCTACTGTCTGTTCAACCATACCGCCTGTTGGAACGAGGTATATGTTCGGGCCTTCAAAAGGCGGCTTGCCCTCTAAAACCATATCTCTCAATGACGACTCAATTCCTGAAAGGCTCTTTGTTGTCCTTGCTATAAATACCTTTATTGGCTCGTTCTTTCCGCCTAATTGTTTCCAGTTGGTTATCCTGCCTGCATATATTCCTTTTACATCTTTTATTGATATGTTTTTAATCGGGTTTGATTTATGAACGATAAATACCAGAGCGTCCCATGCAGCCTGAATAAATTCAACATCTTCAGGGTCGCCTTCTATCCTGTTTCTGCATGTGGCTGCAAAATCAACCTTGCCTTCCCTCAGATTTTCCAGACCTCCCACTGTGCCTCCGCCTCTCACAAATACCTTTATTCCTGTCCGTCTTTCATATTCCTGCGCCAGGTCTTTCAGATAACCGATATAACTTACCGAACAGCCGCTTACCGTAAGATAATCATCGGAATATGCCGGAGATGCATATATAAGACAGGCAGAAACAGACATCAGAAATAATAAACACAAGATTCCCGGCCTTTTATTCATGGCAGTTCTCCTCCTTAAATATTTCTTCCCATTTATTATTTATGGCATTATTATATACGATATATCTTATGAAAATACATTCGGGATGGATAAAAATATTTTCAGCGCTTAAGGATAAAAGCAGCACAGCCTTTACTGTTCTGTGGCAGTCCGTTAAATCTTTTATTAAAAATGATAATTCTTCTGCGGCGGCCTCGCTTGCATATTACTCGCTTTTCGCCTTGATTCCGCTGCTGCTCCTGCTGTTTTTTGCGCTCAGTTTTTTCATAACCTCTTCCAATGCTGTTATGCAGAGGATTACCCTGCTCATCAGGCAATTCATCCCTTATTACAGCGACACCGTGCTCAATGAGGTTTACACGCTGGCAAGACATAAGGGGATGTGGAAGATAATCAGCCTGGCGGCGCTTCTGTGGATGCTGATGCCCCTGATGAGCGCTATGAGAACTGCATTTTATAATATCTTCAAGGTGGAGGAAAAGCGCTCTTTCCTGAAGGCCAATGTTCTGGACCTCAGCGTAATACTCCTTACTTTAGCGCTTCTCGTGGTCGTCAGTTTTTCTAACGTGGCATTCAAGAAGTTTCTTGTCCTCGGCGGCAGCACGCTTCTTTATGATATTGCGTCCTATTGCCTTACTCTTGCCGTAATATCGGTATTCTATCTGGCCTTTGTTCCTGTAAAGATTTCGTTTTGTTATATATTTGCAGGCTCCGCGCTTACCACATTATTATGGGGAATAATCCGGCCGGTATTCGGCCTTTTCCTATCGTACAATCCTCAATACGGCATTGCCTTCGGCTCTTTAAAGGCGCTGTTTATCATTATTATATGGATATATTATTCCTTCAGCGTGCTTCTCTTCGGCACAGAGGTAATCGCTAATCTCAGGCGGAAAGATGTTTTGCTGCTGCGCGGGCTGTTTTATGAAACACATACAGACAGGAAAGCGCAAAGGCTCAAGAGGAAGTTCGGCCGTGATTACAGGGCAGGAGAGGCTATCTTTAAAGAGGGGGAAGAAGGCAGTGAGATGTTTTATGTCCTCTCCGGCAGTATAAGACTGATTAAAAAAGAGCAGATGCTGAGGGTTATGCAGAAGGGCGATTACTTCGGAGAGATGGCGCTGTTAATCGGGACTCCGAGGACCACAAGCGCACAGGCAGAGGAGGACAACACTTCTCTTGCCGTCATAACCCCTGAGAATTTTGAAACGCTTCTCAGGGAGGAGCCGAAGATAGCAATGTCATTTTTAAAGGAACTTGCTCAGAGGCTGAAGAAGACAAATGAAATTCTATTATAGGAGGCTGCGACTGTCTTTCGGCAATCTTAAACTACCTTGAGGGCTGAGGGGACTGTCCCAGATTTACGGACTGAGCGAAGCGAAGTCGTAGAATCGGGACTGTCCCAGTATCCTGATGAAATTATATTTGCTTTTTTGTATCATAAGGCTTGCAGTGAGACAGCAGGATGGAAGAAAAGGGGCATAGATGGGATTAAACTCTTCTGCAGGAAAAGACAAGAGGGCGCTGATAGAAAGGTTTCTTAAAGAGATTCCTGTCTTTAAAAGCCTTCCGGATAATTATCTAAGCCGGTTTGCAAGGGATTTCATTGTCCTTCAGGCAAAGAAAGGCGAGACAGTATTTTATCAGTCTGACAGCAGCGCCGACCTTTACATAGTTCTTGAAGGCGCAGTAAGGGCGTCTCTTTTAAATCAGGAAGGACATGAACTGGTTCTTGCGGCCTTTGATAAAGGGGACTTTTTCGGAGAGATGAGCCTCCTGGACGGAAAACCGAGGTCAGCCACAATGATAGCAGCAGAAGATTCTATCCTCGGAATGCTGAAGAGGGAGAGGTTTCTTTCCGCAGTCAAAGACGACCCCATGATTGCCATTGACCTTCTCTCGGCCCTGGTGCAGAGGCTGAGAATGGCAGACGATATGATAGAATCCCTGGCGTTTCTGGACGTCAGCCAGAGACTGATGAAATTGCTTCTGCAGATAGCAAAGGCAGAAGGAGAGAAAGATACAAGCGGGTTTTTCAGGATAAAAAAACTCACCCACAAGGAGCTGGCAGCCCGCACAGGCGCATCACGAGAGGCCATATCCAAAGTCATAAAAGTGCTTGCGTTTAGGAATATTGTGAGAGAGGAAGGGGATTGCCTGCTTATCTTTCCTGACGCAGAAAGCGGAATGTAGGTATCCGGCTTAATGCGAGGTGAATTTTACCTTGACAGCACAGCCTTATCCCTTTACACTTTAGTTGAGTAACTATTCAGCCGTCATTCCCGCCTGTCGGGAATCCGTCTGGAAGAAAGATTCTGGACAAGCCAGAATGACAGAATATGGAAACCCTGTAGCAAGCTACGGGTATCTAATAGATGAATAAGGTTAAAAGAAGGAGGTGCGGTAGAGTGGGCAGAAAAATGATAGCTGTATTCCTTTTCACCGGCGTCATTGGTTTCTTTGCTAACGGCTCTGAATGTCTATCTGCTGTAAAATGCGTTGATGCAGAAGGCGAGGCTGTTATCGTGAACAGCGATGTGCCGTCTGCAAAAACAGAGGCAATAGCGCGGGCCAAATGGGCTGCAATAGAGCAGGCGGTGGGCGTTGAGGTTAAGGCTCAGAGCGTGGTTCAGAATATGACGCTTGTTGACGACGCCATAAGCAAACAGATAAGAGGCGTTATTTCTAATTTTAAGGAGCTTGCCAAGGAAACACGGAAGGAGACATTCTGGGTGAGGATAAACGCTTGCGTTGAACCTTTAAAGGCAAGAGATGCGGTATCATCCCTTGCGCTTAATAATTCCATAGCAGTATTCATCCCTGCAAAAAAACCTAAAGTTGTCCGGGAAATGGAGGAGATTCACAAAACGCCTTACGGCAAAACCGAGAAGCACGGGCTTGAAACCAAAGATGAATATGACGAGACTAACATCCTATCAGAGAGCCTTATAGGCAGGCTTACGGAGCAGGGATATACAGTTGTGGATGTTGCGCCCACCCATGCAGCAGATGCGCAGGAAATAGAGAAAGCAGCTAAAGGCGGCAGTTCTATGGTTGTAAGGAGTTTGATGTATAAATTCCTCTCAAACATCCTTCTCATTGGGAAGATTGATTACACCATCTCCACGAGAAAAGGGCAGGACATAGGATACGACATATCCATGCCATTTAATAATGTTACAGTGAGGCTGACATATCGCATTGTAAGCAGAGACAATGCAGGAAAGGCCATCATACTTACTGCCGGCACAGAAGAAGGCAAGGGGCTGGCAATGAATGTTGAAGATGCGGCTGCAAGCGGGATGAAAGACCTGTCGGAAAAACTCACTCCGGTTGTCCTTGATAAAGTAGGCCAGTATATTAAGGGCATTGCAAAGAAGGTTAAGGTTAAGGTCGGAGGCGTTAATGATATAAATACAAACTTTGAGGTTAAGGATATTCTTCAAAACATTGCCTGGGTAACAAATGTGGAAGATAAGGGGCTTGGAGAATTTACCTTGAGCTATCCTGAAAATCCTGTTTATCTGGCAAACAGCATAAGCCAGAAGGGTAATTTCCAGATAGTAAACTTTTCACCGTATTCAATAACTGTAAGATACCAGAAATAAAAAAGGAGGAAAGGCTTATGAGAAACTTTAGGATTTTTTTAGCTGTAGTCAGTGTTGTTTTTTTAGTTTCATGTACAACCGTGACAAAGATTGACCCTACGGCATTTCAGGTTGATACCGGGGCTATGATGGAAATTCCACCCATCTGCAAATCAACATATCAGGCTGTCGCGGTCACGCGGGTCGGCATTGTTGACTTCACAAACAATAGTTATGGCAAGGTAACCGTTAATTCAGGCTGGTTTTGGTGGAGGGACGTTGAAATGAATCTTCCTCAAACAGTAGCAGATAGCGTAACTGATGTAGTAGTGAATATGGGAGGAGCAAAAGTCTTTACAAGAACGGAAATGAATAAGGTCCTTCAGGAGCAAAAGTTTCAGATGTCCGGGCTTGTAGATGATAAAACCCTGATTAGTTTTGGTAAATTAGCAGGGCTGCAATATATCATCACAGGCGCCATCAATAATATTAATTTTGGGGCCAACTTAACCATGGGTCTTACTAAGGCTTTTCTGGGTGTTGGAGGGAGTTCACCGGAAGCAAGAATGGACCTTAATATAAGAATGATAGATGTTACGACAGGCGAGATTGTTTTTTCTAAAAAGGTATCCGGGCGGGATTTGTTAAGCAATGCAAGCTATGTAGGAATGATTGCAAGCATTAAAAACGCAGCGGGTAAAGCTCTTGAAGACATCAGGCCTGAGCTTTCAAAGAGATTTGTTGTAAAAGGCTATATCTTTCAAACCCGGACAAGCGCTGACGGCAAAGAAAGAAGCGCATTGATAAACATAGGCGAGAAACAGGGTATAAAGGCAGGTTCAAAATTGGTTATATATATATTTCAAGACATAAAAGACCCATTCAGCGGAAAGTCAACTTGCGACAGGGTAAAACTTTCTGTTGAAGCAGAGGTAACCGACCAGATACAGGATGATAAGGCGTGGATTATAATAACCGGCGACCCCAATCAGGTGCGCCGTGTCCGCACAGGCGCCCTTGTGGAAAGAGCGCCTGTTGAGGGGCAGCAGTTCTATAAGAAACTTGGCTTCTAAATCGGGCGGAGGTGAATTTTACCTTTACATATAGTGGCGTTAGTGGTAAGAATTAAGAAAAGGGCGTCTAATGCCAATGACATCAACGACAAAACAAAGGAGGTAGGCATGAAAAGCTGGATGAGATTTCTGTTAGTATTTTTTGCTTTAGCGTTTGTTTTCGGCTGTACAAAACAGGCCGCTAAATGCACTGACCCGGCCGACAATCCGTCTCACCATTATCTGATGGGGATGGAAGGTCTGGAGAAGGGCAATCTTGAACTTGCAAATGAAAAGTTTGAAAGGGCTCTTTTTTGCGATGCAAAGTTTGCTCCTGCTCACGGGGGTCTTGCGATTGTAATCGCTGAAAAGGCTGAGGCACAGAGCGACCTTAAATTTAAAGCCGTTGAAGCAGGCCGCTCAAAGGAACATCTGAAAAAGGCGGATAAACTCGCCGAATCTAACGAGGACAGGTTTGATTATCTTGTGGCTGTCATAAGAACAAATACCGCGCTGAATGAAAAAGATTCGCTTGCAAAGTCAGAAGAGGCCTTTGAGGAAGGCAGAAAACTCAAGGTTGATGAGACAAAGCTCCCTTATTATCAGGGCGTAGAGGCTGCCAACTATTTTCTGGGCCAGGCTTACCTCAAGGCAATGGAATTTCAGAAAGCCAGAGATAAATTTGCCGACGTCCTCAATATGAAAAGAGAGGGCAAATGGAATGAAAAAGCTGACAAGGCGCATAAGCGTGTAGATAAGATAGTCCGCGCTATGGCAGGCATTACAGTAGGCGACGTCGGCAAGCAGATAGCAGTAAAGGATTCGGTGACCAGGGCAGACCTGGCGGCCTTGCTTATTGATGAAATGAAACTTGACAAGCTGTTTGCAGGACGCATCCCTGTACAGTCACAGATTGACAAGATGAAGGCGGAGTTTACGCCAGCTGACGTCCTTAACCATTCATTTAAGGAAGAGGTTCTTACAATAATGAAGTGGAAGGTCAGGGGGCTTGAGCCGAAATATGATGAGACCACAAAGGCATATCTCTTTAAGCCGACGGATGCAGTAAGCCGCGGTGAAATGGCGTTCATACTTGAAGATGTGCTGATGAAACTCACAGGAGATGAGAAACTTGCAACAGCGTATTTTGGACAGGATAAATCACCATTCCCTGACGTCAAACCAACGTCTCCATTTTACAATGCCGTGATGAATATGACCACGAGAGGCATTATGGAGGGTGAACTTTCAGGCGAATTCAGAATCAATGCGCCTGTTGACGGCGCAGAGGCCTTGCTTGCCATGAGAGTTTTAAAACAGAGGATGAATATTTATTAACAGAGCAGTAGAGCAGTAGGGCAGGAGAGCAGTAGGAAGATACAACTACTGGGCTTACTGTGCCACTGGGCTACTGGACTAAAAAAAGGAGGACGATATGAGACATAGAAAATGGATTATAGGGGCTTTGATTCTAATCTTGGGACTGGCAGGCATTGCTGTGGCCCAGCAATACCCGATGGAGCCTGTGGGCGGACAGCAACAGCCGCCTGCACAGCCGGCCAGCACTGTTCAGCTTGATTCAAGCTTTACCAAAGCAAATGAGTGGCTGAATAAGAACAACCTTTCTTTAACCGGCAGCGCTGCAGGCAGGGATGACAATGCTGCTTTTGGTCAAGAGGTGATTTTGTTTTACGGCGAGGCATACGGCAATCCTTCGCATACCAATATCGCGCAAAGGGGAGGCATGGCTAAAAGGGCAGCAGTAGTTGTCGCCCAAAGGTCGCTTGCAGAATATATGAACGGCTTTGCTATTGTCGGCGATACGCTGGTTAGAGACGGCGTGGCGCAGTATGATGTAATAAGGTCTGCTGTTGCAGGGTTTATAAAGGGTGCTCAGGTAGTTTTTCAGGATTACAGCCCTGAGAAAGATACTGCCATTGCCATAATTAAGGTAGGAATGTACGGGCCGGACGGCTTTGCAACCAGCGTGTATAAAAAGATGTTTAAGACCGAAAGGAAGATGGACCCGCAGTTCGTAAAGGCTATTCATGAGGTAGATGGCAAACCCGCTCCTTCTTTTAAGGCGGCCGTTGTTCCTACTGAAAGTTATGATGGGCTTATAATTGACGCTACGGAGCAGAACTTCAGGCCCGCCCTGATAAACAGGGTGTTCACTCCAAAAGGAGAACTGCTTTACGACCCGTCAAAGATAAGCCAGAAGGTGCTGGTTGAGCAGGGATGCGGCGAATACACAAACAGCGTGGACAAGGCAAAGGCCGCCCTTGAAAAAAGAGGCGTAAAGAACCCATTGGTTGTAAAGGCAGTAGGCACAATTAGCCCGTCTGACGTTCAGGTTTCTGATGATGATGCAGTGAATATCTTTTCGGCAAATCAGAAGAGGAGCTTTTTTGCAAGCGCAAAAGTAGCCTTTGTGCTGAAATAAATTTAACGGATGAGCGGCGGTTGAATATAACCCGCCGCTCATCTTTATTGCATTCAGGAAATATCTATGCCATTTATAGTATTGTGCCTTTGTTTTATTATTATTTTTTCGCCGCTGCCCTCTTCAGCCAAGACCCTTATTCTTGACGGAGACCTGGAAAGCAGGATAAAAATGTCCCAGCAGATCAGCTTTGACGTCCAGCAGGGGGTGAAGACACTAACCTTTAAATTCGCTCTTCCGACTGAATTTTCCAATAAGGCCACATCGCAGGGCATTGACGGCCTGAATATAAAATTCACACCTGAACCGGCATCAGTTGTTGACGATATAGATAAATTCGGCAACAGGTTTAAAAAGGTGAAATGGGAGAATCTGAAACAAAGCGTCAATATCACAATATCATTTGAGGCGCGCATTAAGGCAGAACTGCGTTCAATGGACAGCAGCTCTCCATTCCCTCTCCTTGGTGTTTCAAGCGAGGATGCGGTATTTCTCAGGCCGACACAGATGGTGCAGAGCGGCAACGAAGAAATCATAGCCCTTTCAATGAGACTGACTCGCAATGCAAGGACAGTTCATGAGGCTGTAAACTCAATTCTTAACTGGGTTTCTGACAATGTAAAATATACCTACAACCCTCCGCAGTATGATGCAATACACACAATGAAAACAGGCAAGGGCAACTGCCAGAACTTTGCGCATCTTTCAATTGCGCTGCTAAGGGCGGCCGGCATTCCTGCAAGAATCGTAGGCGGCATCAGTCTTCAGCGCAAATGGAAGGTGCCTGTTGAAAACGGTTATCTCGTGCAGGATATGGGGCAAGGGGGCCATGCCTGGATGGAGATATTCTTCCCTGATTTAGGGTGGCTTTCCTATGACCCCCAACAGTCCAGACAGTTCACTTCAACAAGGCATATCAAGCAGACGCACGGACTGGATTCAAAAGACATTAATGATTCGTGGTCGGCATCCCCATATCTGCCGGCTTACAGTGAAGATATAGAGGCGGTATTTAACAGCGATAAGGTAAACATAAAACTGCGGGCGTCAAAGAGCGCGCCTATATCGTATATTATGAGTAATAATATCACAGCAAAAGCAATGCCTGAAAAACCGACGCCTCCGATTTCTAAACCCAAACCTCCGGCTAAACCTCCTGCTAAAAAGAAAGGGCTCGTTGAATTCGGCAATATGGAATTTCCGACACTTGTTGACGCCTATCAGACCGTGGGAAGTGTTGCTACAAGAATTCTTGATAAAGAGACCGCTGAACATGTGACGTCGCTGTATGTTTATGCTCAGGCCTTCACTGTGACAGATACAATGGGCGTCCAGGGCGTCTCGCTTGCTATGCACAAATTCGGCGGCGACGGAACGCTCTATATAGACCTCATATCTGATGATAACGGCAAACCAGGGCTTCCAGGAAAAAGTTTTGGAGTAAAATCATTGTTTGTCTCTCTTGAAAACATCCGAAAAATGCCCGGTTATTATTGGGTTAACTTTGTATTTGCCAAAGGCAATGAACCATTGCCTGTTCTTAAACCCGGAAAATATTGGATAATCCTCAGGCATTCAGGCGAGGCCATAGTAAACTGGTTTTATATTCCCGGAAATCCCTACGGCGACAGCGACGACACACGTTCTACTGTGAAGGGCTATCAATGGGAAGACCTGCTGAATTACGACTTTGTGTTTAAGGTTAGGGGAAGAGTGCAGTGAAACAATCATCTCTCAAGGAGAGATAACGAGCAATGACAGGTTAGAGGTATTTTCAGATGAAAATGCTCAGTATGATAGTTGCTTTTGTTTTTTTGTTCGTGCTTTCGGCAGAGGCCCTGCCGTCTGAAAAAGGGCAGAAACAAAACCCGCCCCTGTCTAAAGAAGAAGTTCAAAAGTTAAGAGATATAGCAGTTATTATCTCAGGAGAGATAGCAAGAAGAAACATAAAATCTGTTGCCGTATTGGATTTAAAAGATATTAAGGGCAATCCATCAAAAAGAGGAAAAACAGTCTCCGCTGAATTCAGAAAACAGATAGAGGCTGTCGGCAAGACAAGATTTGCCGTTGTGAATAGCGGAGGAGGAGCTGTTGTTACCGGTATGTTTCTTCCGTTTAAAGGCGGTGACAAATGGAGGCTGGATATAAAAGTTCTATCGCCTGACAACAGGCTTATTATGTCTTACAGCGGTTTTTTTAGAAAAACAAAAGGGGTGAAAAAATGAAAAAATTTTCTGCTGTTCTGGCAAGGGAACAATGTGGATAGACAAGGTGAGGTTTTATAGGGAGTGAGAACAGAAGATACGATAAAAATTCGGGGAGTTGTATTGAGATGGATTGACACCGGAATGATGTATGATGTAAGATGTAATCGGAGGTGAGGGTTATGGAAACAGCAAAGCACAGAACGCAGATATCCCTTGAAGACTGGCAATATCAGATATTGCTTGAAATGTCAAAAAAGGGAAAAAAGAGCCTTTCATCCATTATCAGAGAGTTCTTGTCTGAAAAATTTTCAAAGCAGGTTGTGAGGACAAAGGAAGACTCTGTGTGGAGTATTATCGGTATTGGTTCAGGTGATGGTTCTCCGGTGGCACGTGAACACGACAGATTTCTTTATGCAAAAAGAATGAAGAAATGAAAAGGCTATTTGTTGATACAGGGGCGTGGTATGCCCTTGTTGATAAGAATGACCCTGACCACAAAGAAGCAGCGTCTTTCATAAGAAACAACCAAATCCCGCTTTTGACGACAAATTTTGTATTTGATGAGACCATTACTCTACTCCGAAGCCGCCTTGTATGGAGCGTAGCCAGGGAGTTTGGACAGAGACTCAAGGACAGCCGCTTTGTGAGCCTTATAGCAGTAAAAGATGAAGATGAGGAAAAGGCATGGGAGATTTTCCTGAAATATAAAGACAAGGATTTTAGCTATACGGATTGCACAAGTTTTGCGGTAATGGAAAGATTGAAGATAGATATCGCTTTTACTTTTGACAGCCATTTTCAGGCGATGAAATTTCAAGTAGCGCCATTCCCAGCTTGAGCCAGCGGACTGGGCTGAGGCAACAGCGGGTTATAAAATAGAAAGATAAGGTGAATTTTACCTTTACATTCATGTTTAAAAATAGTAGGCTCTGATTATCAAAGGACTAATAAGGGAGGGTAAAATGTCAATTATAAGATGGCTGTTTTTATTATGCTCCTTAATGTTTATTGCCTCCTGCGCTCCGGCAGAGGGAGTAAAAAAAGACACGCCTGAAGCGCAGGCTGTATCAGAAGAAGAACTTCCGAGGATTGTTGCAGTCCTGCCATTTCAGAACGATACAGAGGAAAGAGGCATAGCAAATCAGGTCAGAAAGGCGTTTTACAACCATTTCAGTTCCAAACCCTACAAGGATATTGAACCTACAATCGTTGATGAAAAAATCGTTTACATGGAAAAATCTGCAGGCAAAACTGTTCTTGAGATGAAACCTGCTGAGGTATGCCAGTCGCTCGGATGTGACGGGTTGGTATATGGCAGGATTACAGAGTATAAAAAGGTCTATGCAGGACTTTATTCACAACTCGGCGTGGAAGCAGAGGTATGGATAGTGAATACAAAAACAGGGAAAGAGGTATTGCGATTAAAAGACGCTGTGAGATACCATGAAGGCAGTATTCCCCTGTCTCCGCTTGGGCTGATAATGACTGCTGTGTCCACGGCAATGAACATCAGGGAAATCCAGCAGATAAGGCTGGTAAGCGAGCTTGCTTACAAGTTAAACGAAAAGATACCTTCTCCATCGGGAATGGCAGCTGAGGACAGGCCTGTAATTAAGGAAGTGCTGACTAATATAAAAGATGGGCCGTTCGGCAAAGGCAAGATAATCAGGGCAGGGCTTGAAGGCGACAAGTCAATGGTGGCTATGTTTGACATAGGCAACTACAAAAAGAACATTCCGATGAAAGAGGTAAAACCCGGAATTTATACCGGAGAATACCTTGTGCTGCCAGGAGATAACATAAAAGACATGCCCATCGTTGCTACGCTGAAAAAACCCGGCGGATATGAAAGCCAGTGGATGGATGTAAGCGGCTTTGTGACTATTGATACCACCCCTCCGCCGCAGATAAAGGGTATTCGGGCGCGCGGATTTCAAGACAGGATAGAGATTTCTTGGGAGGCATTGAAAAACATTCCTGATTTAAAGGGATATAAAGTTTTAAGGAGCACGCAGCCTTTAAGCGGATATTCTGAAATTGCAAAGGTTGAACTGAATATATTTGAAGACAGAACAGTAAAACCAAATATAACCTACTACTATAGGGTTTCAGCCTTTGACCAGACAGGCAATGAGTCAGAGTTCCATGACCCGATAAAGGCCTCGCTTATCTCAAAAGAACCCGTTATGATTTCAGGCGAGATTAAGAAAGATACTGCCCTTTCAGGAATATTTATTGTGAAAGGAAATCTGGTTGTGCCAAAGGGATTATCACTCGCTCTGGAGCCGGAGACGAGAATGATGTTTGACGAGGATGCCTCGCTTGTTGTTTATGGAAGGCTGATTGCTAACGCAAAGGATTTGCCTGTGGAATTCATGCCTTCAGGAAACAAAAAATGGAAGGGCATAACCGCTGACGATGCAAGTGTTGAGATGAATGGATTTCGCATAAAAGGCGCAGCAACTTCAGTGTTTCTCAAAAATACTGACGGCTCTGTGGAAAATGGCGTAATAACAGGCAGCGATACCGGGATTTTGATTTCCGGCGCTCCATCTGTTACGGCAAAGAATTTAACTATCTCAGGCAATAAGACCGGAATGGAACTGCAAAAAACAAACGCAAAAATTCTTCAGAATAGCATTTTCCAAAATACAGACGGGATTGTTATCAAAAGTTTTTCAGGAGAGATAAAAGACAACAACATCGTTGACAATGAGAAGAACATCTCATCGGAGACAAACATAAAAATTGGAGCAAACTATATAGGCTCCATAAACGTAGATGAGATGAGAATCAAAGGGATTAGTTTAACAAAGACCTATGATAATAAAGTTCCAGACGGCAGGATTGTGGATGCTATTTTCAACCCTTATGCGCTTCTAAAATATGAGGAGCGGCAGAAAAAGGCGGCGGAATTTCTTATTGAAGCGGGCGAGTATTTCAGGCAGAGGAATTACGGAAAGGCAGCAGCGCTTTTTGAAGAGGCATTGAAGGCATATCCAACTGCGGACATTTATTATTACCTTGCTATCTGTTATCAGGAGATGAAGGAAAATGACAAGGCTCTGAAATATCTGAAAGAAGGCGCGGACAAATTCCCAAAGGATTCAACCCTGCAAAAATCCCTCGGCCTGATGTATTACCAGAAAGGCAATGAGGCTGAGGCAAGGAAGGCGTTTGAAGAAGTGCTTAGGCTCAGCCCCGGCGACAGACAGGTAAAATTCCTGCTGGAGAGGATGAAGTAAACAAAAGTTCAACAGAAATGCAATCAAGGCAAAATATCCGAATCCGTTTTACTGGGCGCCGTTTATTTTGCATGGAGAGAGTTAAACTACTGTATCAAGGGAGGAAGTCGCGATGAACAGAACTATTTTTTCAGCCGCTATTCTGATTTTTTCTCTTGCGTTTTTAAGTAATGCAGGGGCGTCTCCTGTAGAGATAGAGAGTGTCCCGAAAATCCGGAGCATTATCCTTTATCCCGACAGCGCAATGATAAAGAAAGAAGCAGCGGCTGCGGTTAAGAAAGGCGAAAACATCATAAGGATTTCCGGATTAACCATAAATTTAACGGACGAATCTGTTCAGGTGAATATTAAGGAAAAGGCGGCTGTCAGAATATCCAGTGTCAGGGTTGAAAAGACCTATCTCCAGAAGACAATGCAGGATAAACTGCAGAAACTCCAGTCAAGGCTTGACGGTATTAACGAGCTTATAAAGGAATACTCAAATGAAATCTCTGCAATAAACAGTTCCATTGAATTTTTAAAGAAGACCGTTCCCTTCCCGCAAAACCAGAAGGTTACGCAAGCCGAGGTTGAGGGACATGCTAAGTTTATAGAGAAGTCGTTGTCAGCAAACTATGAGAGGGTCGCAAAGTTTGAAAATAAAATAAAGAAGCTTAATGAAGAAAAGAGGGCGGTGGAAAATGAGCTTAAAAACCTAAGCTCATCAAGGGATGAAAGCAAAACAATCGTAATCAATCTTCTTTCTAATGCGGAGAAGGAGATTAATCTCGGGCTTTCCTACATTGTTGCAAATGCAGGCTGGTCTCCGCAGTACGATGTAAGGGCTGACTCTGCCACAGGAAAGATTGATATTGCTTGTTTTGCGAGCATAGCCCAGTCTACGGGAGAGGACTGGAAGAATGCGAATATAGAGCTTTCTACGGCAATGCCTTCTTACGGGCCTCCTCCGGAACTTTTTGCATGGTATGTGGATATTTACAAGCCGACGCCTGCGGCTTATAAATATAAAAAGGCTGCAAAAGGTGAAGACTTCATGATGGCGGAGAAAGCATTGGCGGCGGCTCCGGAAGAGCGATTAGAAGAGCCGAAGATAAAGGCAGAGGCGACGTCATTCAGCTTTATAATTCCGGGCCAGGTCCATATTCCGTCAGATAACCAGCCGCACAGGATATTAATTGCATCCTCGTCCAGAGAGGCTAAACTCGGCTATTATGCAGCGCCGAAGCTCTCAAGACACGCGCATTTAAGGGCTGGACTTAAAAACCCGCTTCCGTTTCCAATCTTCTCAGGACAGATGAGTATATTCTTAGATGAACGGTTCGTGAATACAACAGCTGTTGATAAGCAGATTCTTCCTGATGAGGACCTGAGCCTGTCACTCGGAATTGATGAAGGAATAAAGATAGAGAAAAAACTCATGAAGAAATTTACCGAATATTCCGGAGTGTTTTCAAAAGATACTCAGATAAACTACGAATATGCAATTGACATTGTCAGCAGCAAGGACAAAGAAATCGGAATTAATATCAGCGACAATTTTCCTGTCTCAAGGAATGAGCAGATAAAGGTTGCCCTTGAATTTCCAAAAAAAGAAGATGTAAAAATCTCCGACGATGGAATAATATCCTGGGATTTAAGGCTTAAGCCCAATGAGAAGAAAACTCTGAAAATAAAATTCAGAGTTGAGCATCCGAAAGACTTGAAGATTACGGGATTGGAGTAGGGTGCGGTGAGAAATGCGGAGTGAAGCAGGACAAATGGCTAAAGCAGGATTGAATATCTCAGACCCAAAGGTTCTCATCGGGCTGTCAGTTTTCTTTGTGTTGATAGGGGGAATGGTTATAGACCCTTTGGCAGGCCTTACATGCCTTGCGCTGGCAGGAATTCTTGCGTTAATAGTGAGTTTGCGTGGAACAAGACGGCTGCGCTATGTTGCCTTTTTATTATTGATAATCATTGTCACCCTTGCAGTATCGAAATTTCCCGAAGCAGGCCATCACCTCAAAGTTTATAAATCCAAAACAGTAACAGGCGATATAAAATGATACACAGATGGCCTTTAGTAATTTTAATCTCTGCGGTTATTTTATTAAGTTCAAACTTTACCTTTGCCTCTGAAAAGCCTGAGATTTTTGTGCACATGAGGGTATGCGGAGTGATATAATACTTCTAAGGGAGGGTTTGTCATGGCTAAACAATTTGATCGTATAACCGTCAATCCGGAAGTTTGTATGGGACAACCTATCATACGCGGGATGCGTATAACTGTTGCCTTTGTGCTCAAACTGCTGGCCTCTGGAATGACACATGAAGAAATCCTTAAGGCATATTCCGAGCTTGAAGAAGGCGATATCCTTCAGGTCATTGAATATGCAGCGTGGCTTGCGGGAGAGTATCATCGGCCTATTCACGCTTATGCTGAATAAAGAATATGGAATTAAAGTTTATAGCGGATATACACATCTCTCCGCTTACCGTTAATGAATTAAAAAAGAACGGGTATGACATTATCCGCATTACAGATAAACTTCCTGCTACATCTTCAGATGCTGCGATTATCCAATTGGCATATCGGGAACAAGCCATAATTATTACGCAGGATCTGGATTTTTCTGCGCTAATTGCACAAAGCGGACTTAACTGGCCGAGTGTTATTTCATTGCGGCTTGATAATGCCAAACCGGATAAAATCACATGGATTCTGAATGCCGTATTGCCGCAGATTAAGACCGAACTGACTGAAGGGGCAATCATATCAATAGATGAAAAAGAGTATCGTATCAGAAAACTACCTATGATTTAAGTGGAGGTGTGAGATGCATAAAATCTCTCTTGCAGAGAAAGTATTTATAAGCTTTTTTCTTTTTGGCTTTTTATTAACCACCCCTGCGTTTGCCGCCGAAAAGGCGTGGCTTGGGGTACAGCTTGGAGCACAGGAGCAGTTTAAACACAGCGCTGCCTGGCGGTTTCTTGGAAGATTTACCGGCAGACGTGATGGTGTTTTTGTTCGCGAAGTCATAGCAGGAAGTCCGGCAGAACAAATGGGCATAAAGCAGAATGATATTATTCTTGCCTTCAACTACAAGGATATATTGACTACCAATGAATTAACAGAGGCAGTGTCTGCATTAAATCCCGGTGATAGAGTAGTTATTTTGATTTCGCGTTTAACAGAGGGCATCGCGCTATTGACTATAACAGGAACATTGGGACAATCCCCAGGGCTTGCCGAAACCGAGCAAATTCCTAAGCGTTTAGAAGAAGTCAAACCAGTAAATACAAAAATATCCGCCAAGACTTTTGCGCCCATAGGACAGGTGGCAATAGGAAATGTGGTTTTTTCCCCTGATGGAAGGTATGGACTGTCGGTGAGTCATAATACTTTCATACTCTGGGATGTTGCGACAGGCAGACAATTAAGGACATTTGTAAGTAATACAACTCCCATTTACTCAACAGCCTTTTCTCCTGATGGTAGATATGTTCTTTCAGGGAGTAAGAATTACACCATAAAGCTCTGGAATGTGGAATCAGGAAAAGAGATAAGAACTTTCACCGGGCGTACTATTACTAAAATAGATGGCGATGATTTGATTTTATCAGTAGTATTTTCTCCTGATGGACGCTACGCTCTTTCCGGATGTAGTGATAGGACACTGCAGCTCTGGGATATTGCAACCGGCAGGGAAATAAGGACATTCACCGGGCATGAGGGGTGGGTTAGATCTGTTGCCTTTTCCCCTGATGGACGGTATGCTCTGTCCGGAGGTGAGGACAAGACTTACGGGGTCATGCTCCCCGGTGGAACGTTTCAGCTGCAGCGGGCCGGGAGTAATGATAAAATGCTCATACTCTGGGAGGTGGCAACAGGCAGGGAGATAAGACAATTCAAGGTGCGTGCATCTGGTGTTTCAAAAGTAGCCTTTTCCCCTGATGGCAGGTATGGTCTTTCCGAGAGTAATGATAATACCTTAAAACTATGGGATGTATCAACAGGTAGAGAATTAAGGACATCGGATGCTGGGCAGTCTCTTTGTTTTTCCCCCGACCTTAGTTACAGTATATCCTTCAGCTTCTTAGGTGGTGGATTTAAGCTCAGGGATATTGCGACAGGCAGGGAAATAAAGACATTCACAGGACATACAGGTGATGCAAATACCGCAGCTTTTTCAAATGATGGGAAAAGTTTGATTTCCGGCGGCAAAGATGGCTCTACAAGGCTTTGGGACATAAAAACAGGCAAAGAGATCGCCCAGTTCATAAGTTTAAAAGACGGCGAATGGATAGTTGTCACACCGGAAGGCTATTACAACTCATCACCAAACGGCCACAAATACTTAAACATCAGTGTAAGCCCCAAAGTTTACGGCATAGACCAGTTCTACGATGTTTTTTATCGTCCTGACATTGTTGCTGCAAAACTTAGAGGCGATGATATAAGCAGTCTTATCACCCTGACGATAGATGATGCAATCAAAAATCCTCCGCCAACCGTTGAATTCACCTCTGTGCCATCAGCGACTGATCAGTCAAAGGTTAAAGTCTGCTATCAGGTAAAAAGCACAGGAGGCGGAATAGGGGAGGTGAGGTTATTTCATAATGGAAAGCTGATTGAATCGGATGGATATTACAAGGATGTTGCAAAGACATCAGAAAAGATGCAGTTAGCCTCCCTTACAAGCAACAAAATCTATGAAGACATGCGCAGCGTAAAGATAAAAAGCACAGGAGAGATAAGCCCGATAAAGAGTAAAGTTAAAGGAGAACAATTTGAAGATTGTAAAAAAGTGGATGCAATACCTGGAGAAAACGAAATAAGCCTTTCAGCATTTAACAGTAGTAACACAGTGCAAAGCTACATGCAGACAGCAAAGTTCAACTCAACAATAAAACCGGAAGAACCGCATCTTTATATGCTCTCAATAGGCATTGACCAATATAAAGACAAAAGCGTCAATCTCAAATATGCCTTAAAGGATGCAAAAGACATAAAGGAAAAGCTCCTGTCCCAGTCAGCGACACTTTATAAACCCCAGAATATTCATCATGAATTGCTTACAGACAAAGACGCCACAAAGACAAATATACTGAATAAGATTAATGAGATTTCACAGAAGATCAAGCCGTCTGACAGTTTCATCCTCTTCGTGGCAGGGCATGGAATACTTCTACAGAACCAGTATTACATGCTAACAAGTGAATATGATGGAAACATAAATGAAAACACAATGATAAGCTCAAATGAAATCGTGGAGATGTCCAAGAAGATAAAATCCCTTTCACAGCTATTCATATTCGACACCTGCCATGCAGGTGGAGTGGACTATATTGTCAGCGGGTTATATGATGCAAGGATGTCAGTGCTTGCCAAGAAGATGGGGCTTCATATTTACGCATCGGCCAATGATAAACAGGCGGCAATGGACGGGTATAAGGGAAATGGACTTTTCACCTATACTCTACTTGACGGATTAAACAACAAAAAAGAGGCGGACAAAAACAATGATAAAAAAGTAAGCCTTATAGAACTCGGAGAATATTCAAAAATGACAACAACGGATATATCAAAAAAAATCGGACACACACAGACCCCGCTGATAATTAATTTCGGCAAAGACAACCCTGTGTATAATTTAAGGTGAGTTTGAGGTTAATTAGTCAAAGAGATATACTATATCGGCAGGTATTTAAACATAGAAGGAGGTGTGATTTATGAGCGCTGTTCTTA
>Ga0210058_1001354_pt1 | contig 21679 bp, 33 predicted proteins | sample CryGeymeta201511_FD_183979 | JGI IMG/M metagenome (GOLD analysis project Ga0210058, IMG submission 183979) | Groundwater microbial communities from Crystal Geyser aquifers in Utah, USA - Crystal Geyser metaG 2015-11 (SPAdes) (version 2) | ecosystem: Environmental > Aquatic > Deep subsurface >...
GCAATATAGCCTTTAAAAACGGGCAGGACAACTCGAAGCGCAGGAATTCACAACCATCGGAGCAAAAATTCTGGTGCGGAAGACAGGACTCGAACCTGCACACCTTGCGGCGCTGGAACCTAAATCCCCCGTCCTAACATCACACAAACCCATCTATCAAAGCGTTTGTCGGTTGTGTAATAAATAATTATCCGTCAAAATCCGTCAAATCCACCAGAAATCCCACAAGCGAGACCATGAGAAAAAAGATCGAAAAGAACATTCATCAAGAAGGACCTCATAGCTTTCGCGTGCGCATGATGGTCAATGGCCATCGGCTTGATAAAGTGCTGGACACTCTACCAGAAGCTCGCGTTTATCGCGACTCACACAAACTGTCCCAAGCGCTGGATATTCATGAGTCAGCAGTAATCGAAAGTCGAATCAAGAAGCAGGCCATCAAGTCGCTTTCTGTCGGGGATGCTTTAGATCGCTACTTGCGTGAAATCACCCCAGAGAAGAAGGGAGCTTCAACCGAAGAATATAGAATCGGAAAAGCAAGGCGCACCACGCTCGCAAAAAAACCTCTGCACGGAGTGACGCCCGATGATGTTCTGGCCTTTCTAGATGAGATTGGCGGCAGCGAGAACAACAAGCGCAAGTACGCTTCAATCATTAGCCACCTTTACAGAACCGCGATTCGCAAGTGGCGCTTACCAGTCACGAACCCTGTCAGCGGCCAGATTGATTTGCCGAGCAACGGCAAACCCCGCGAGAGAAGGCTCCATAAGGGCGAGTACGAGGCCCTGATGAAAGCGTTGACGGGCGAGGCAAAGGCATTCGTTACCATCGCCGTTGAGACCGCCATGCGCAGATCAGAGATATTCAATTTGCGTCGGGAGAACATCAATAAGAAGGCTTGTTCAGCCGTCTTGCGCGACACGAAGAACGGCGAGACACGCACCACTCTGTTCTCATCCGTCGCCATGAAGGCACTACAAGATCTGAACTTGGATTGGAAGTCGAAAGGTGAAGTCTGGACTATCACTGAGTCGCAGCTCAGAAGAGCCTGGGAAGACGCACGCGCAGATATTGACGCTGCCGACCTGCACTTCCATGACTTACGCCATGAAGGCACTTCAAGGCTGTTTGAGAAGGGGCTGAACGTATTTGAGGTGCAATCAATCACTGGGCATAAAACGCTCAGCGAACTACGAAAATACACTCATCTTGAACCCAAGAACATCTTAAAAAAACTAGGTTAACGCCTAAGTGAGCTGATGCCACGATAAATTCATCAGATGCTCAGCCACACGCCCCTGAATCGCCCTGCAAAGCTACAAATCCCCCTCCGCAGGCCATAAGTTTGTCAAATAAGACAAAACCAGCCCACGACCATATTCAATTCCTCATCAAGCTGTCTATAATCCCTCTGCAACATCAATAACCAAAGGGGATAAGGTATGAACCGCAAAGAACTGATTGACGCACTGGCCACAAAGACAGACAACAGCAAAGCAGATGCAGAGCGCAACATCGCAGCACTACTCGAGATCATCACCAGCACACTGAAAAAAGGTGGCAACGTTGCCTTGGTTGGCTTTGGTACATTCGAAGTCCGCAAGCGTGCAGCACGCACCGGACGCAACCCGGCTACCGGCGCGGAGCTGAAGATCAAGGCTTCCAAGGCTCCCGCCTTCAAGCCTGGCGCTACGCTGAAAGCTGCAGTGAACGGCGCGAAGAAGTAGGTCAAACAGCACCAAGCAGAATGAAGAAAGCCAGCTGATGCCGGCCTGCTTCATTCTGCTTTCCTGTTAACCAACTCGCTAACTAAGCTGACTTCTTGGCGATAATTGTTACCCCCTCCGTATAGCTATACCCATAACCATAGCCATAGGCATAGCCAGGTGAGGAACCTGTATAGGAGTCATAGTTATATTGACCCGAGATGACTTCCGACATACACACAACCTCATAACCTTCTGAATTAAGATTTTCAATCGCTTTTTCAATATCCTTAGCTAACCGGTCACCATCAATTTCAGATTTAGACCAGCCTGTTTGCTCCCACCGTTCTACTGTTTCAGTAACTTCCTTTTCGCCACCGAAAAAACCCTTCGTCTTCTCTCCAGTAGGTACTTTTACCGTTACGTTTTTTCCAATTGGAATAAAGAATGCCCTCACATATACAACCTTATTCACAGTCCCCTCCTCTCAACTAGCGTATCGCAATAATGCGGATTCACTAAAATGCGTAGCGTTAATAACGCACCGAAATTATTCAGTGGAAATGGCGAATATTTCACGATCGATACCTTTAATATTGCAAACGAGAGCTAGGCTGTTGGCGCGCGTTTAAAACTGACCACCTGTGCGCGGCAACACGCTGGTGTAGCCCGGCGACTTTCTCTCTCGACGCATCACCCAGCGCAGGCCAACCCAAACGGCCGCGATCATCACACTACCCTTCCCCATCTTCTTATTGATCTGGTCCATGACGCTCATCCTGCCCCCTCACGTTCCACGTCATCAGGCAGGTCGGATCGAGCACAGCGCCCCTCCGAGAAATTTACTTTTTGTAATACTTTTTATTTAAACTCTTGCAACCATATCGGTTTCGATCAACCTTGGAAATCGGAACTTGAGGAACCACTTTGGCTAGGGCATTTATATCCACCTCCGTAGGAGAGTAGCGGGTAATAGATTTTCCTGTTTTAGCATCGTAGAGTTCAATAAATACTGTATCGAAGTATCCATGGCCGTTTTGATTCTGGCTGAAGCGGACCAATGAACGCGTTGCCACTAGATTGGAATTCCTACCTTTACCGCGTGCGTCGCCAAAATATTTTGAATATCTGTCTCTCCACTCCTTAGCAGATACCTCTATGCGGAACCGATGTTTTTCCATTCCTGTAGCCACAACCCTTGATCCTAATACTGTAAACTCTGCAGAGTTGTTCTCCCAGTCATAACGAACGTCTACGTAGCGAGGAATTGCGTACGATCCTTCACCGAACAAAAATCCACGTTTAGTTTTGGCGTCATTTGCTTCGCTATAATTAAGAAGAAAGTATTCATTCTCCCGAATGAGAGCTTGCGCCGCTTTCAAATCGGCATCAATAGTCGGCTTAACCTTATCGACGATTTCCTCCCTCTCAACCGGATCATCAGAGAAATACCCCATATAGGTAGCAAAGTTGTAGTAGTTTTGTTTCCCCTCTATTAGATAATTATTAGCAGCATATCCAAGGAGCTTTCCTCGGTACGCTGCCTGACCGGCTTCACATGAATCCTCCATAGATACTTGCGTTGGAAAACTCAGTGCCGAAAGTTTCTTGGCGGGTACTTTTGCAACCTGAGCAGTGGCCACCGCCTCTGGTTTCAGTGACGGAGCAACAGCGACGCGAACCTTCTCGCATTCTGCCGGCATGCTTTCAACATCTTCAACCGCCTTCATTTCAAAAGGACCGCTGCAGCTTGGGTGCTGAACGTACCCAATTGCCTTTCCATCACCAAGACTGGTGATATCAATTTTCACATCTGCCGCCCCATATCCATCTGGGTGAACAATCCATTCTTGAGGTGAAATCACCGCCTCGGTAGCTGCCTGATTCAACTTGCCCTTAACTATAAAGCAGCCTTCTTTTGCAGCCGGAGTAGCGACAGGATAGAAGTGATACACGCCCTTGAAATCCTTGTTGGAATCAACAGGACTCAAATGGGCAGTCATACCAATTTTGAGAGCCCCGCAGTTGTAAATACCGCGCAGGGCGAGGTCGGAAGACCCATCAGCTTGAGACTGGATCGAAAACAGCAACAAAAATGAAGCTGCGGAAATTCGGACACTATTCGAAAGAAACATCTACCACCTCCTGTATAAATTTCTATTGAGATATGCAAAATAAGCCAGTAACTCCCGTGCGGATCAATGACACCCCAGCCTGAAACTCAGACTTCCATAGCCTTACCTGGAAGAATTGGATGAATATGCTTCACATTACTGCGGGGAGCTATTCCCTCCAGAATTCTCAACGACTCCTAGAGGGAATACGAATGGCTACTTGCTCTGAATGACCTGCAACGCCTCATGCATTTTAAAAAGGACGATCATCAGTTCACACATAATGCGCGAACCAATGGCCCCGCCGAGTGCGATAAGCAAACCCATGAAAAAGTTGCTGAAGGAGAAACCACCGTAACCACCGAACATTGAGCCAATGCCGCTGACTACGCTACCTAGCAAGCAAAGCCAGTAGATGGCAGTGATGATTTTCGGTGTCAGCATATTGTTGAAGAACAGGACGGATTTTGCGTGATCGTTCATTTCATTCTCTCTTATGTAAAATTTCAAACGTTGCGGATTTAGCCACGAGTTGCTTACTGTTTAGCGCGCTGATACCGGACACTTGCGAAGCCATTGCCTTCTTGGATGGTGTTTTCATCAACCAGGGCATACCAGATTGTTTGGGAAACATTGTCTTTGCTTATCACGACGCCGACTTTGTCCTTTTCAATTTTGTAATCATCAACTTTTACTTCTGCTTCGTTGGAGATGCCCATAATTTCCGACTTCACAATCATGGAGCCGCTCTTGAATTCAATGCCGCCGCTCATCCCCATCCTGGATTCAGCATTCCACTTTCCTTCCAAGGGGTTCTTCTCGCCGCAAGCTGCCAGCAGCGCGCAAACAGAAAGCATTCCTACTATCTTCATGAATTTCATTGTTTCTCCCAATATTTTTGTTCTTCTGCATGACGCAGCTCAATAACGCACTGAAATTAACGTTTTGCAATTATTCGACGATCAATAGCCCTCCTCCTTGTAAGACAGGGTTAGAAAAAGTGTTGGTAGCGGATGCCAACAACGCGCAGATTTTCGATAACTATTTGATTGTGTTGGCTCAAGGAAATTTTCATATTGTTTTTTGGGGAATATATCTATATTCCGTATTTCAATATATATGCCCATGTATCTATATATAGGCATATATATCCATCTATATACATATCTATATACAGGCTTGCGGAGCCTGAACATTGGACTCGAATGGCCACCTTCAATCTGCACAATTTAGAAACAACTCATGCCACATTTCGTCATCGTCATGCGGCAGTTGATGGCAACTAATTACATAACGACGCAGTGGTAGTAATTTTCAAATGGCGACGCGCATTGAGGCAACATCCATATAGTCATGGATGTTGCCTCAGGCGAATCAAATTTCCATGACCAGTCGTGGGTCAAACCCAAAGTTCTCTGGACCGCCACTGTACGTCTGATACCCCCGCGGATTGCAGACGACACACGTCCCGTTTGATACATAGTCGAAAGTGTCGTGGGTATGACCGTGGATCCAGAAATCCATCTTGCCGAATAGGCGATCCAGATTGGATGCGAAGCAGGCTGACAGCATGTCGTTCTTGAAGCGATCAGCGACCGACAGCATTGATGGCAGATGGTGAGTGACCACGACCGTCTTGCCATCGAACGGCTCTGCCAGTTTCTGTTCCAGCCAAGCCAGCGACTCTTTGTGCAGTTCGATTGAGCGCTGCGGACTAAAGTGCCCCTCCACTCCTTCGTGGATCACACGAAAGTCGTTAAGCCCCCTTTGCCCCTCGTGCATCGCCCACTTTGTCGTACCTGTGCCATGCAGCTCGAAATCGGTCCAGAGCGTCGCCCCCAAGAATCGCACGTCATTGATAAAGGTCTCATCGTTGTCCAGCAGATGAACACCAGCCTTGTCGGCCTCTATCCTTAGCTCAGCGAGGACTTCCTTTCTTTGACGGCCATAGAACTCGTGATTTCCAGGGACATAGATGATGGAGTTATCCGGAAAGGACTCTGCTGCCCATCGGACGCCTTGAGCGCCTTTCCAGATGTCTCCGGCCAGAATCACGACATCGGCATCAGTCGTCAGCGGCTCGAATCGGCTGAACTCCAGATGGAGATCACTCAAGATGTGAAGTTTCATCAGCATTGCTCCAGTTAAAAACGTTCTTTTCGTTGTCGGCCAACGTATTGAGTGCGTAGTGCATGGCTCTCGCATCAACCAATGCATGGTGCTGACGAGGATCATTCCGAAAGTAGTCATACAGCGCGGACCGATATGCCGTGGCCTCAGATCCAGTCTCGAACTTCACGGACTCGTATTGAACACTGGCATTTGTTGGCCATTCGACCTGGTTGTAGCTGAACATTTCAGTGAGCAGCGGCCAATCGAAGCCTGGTGCATCAGTTACAAAAACCACCTCTTCGCCGAATGCCTCGATCCACACCTTTAGCTCCCGTGCGATTTCAGCTTCAGGCTTCAGTGATTCGCCGCCGTTCAGCAGCGGCAAGACAGCCTCTCTCACAAAGTCCGAACACTGCTGATCTGTCCATCCGTCTGCCATCTCGCGATAGAACTCGCGGCCATCCGATGCCACTAGGCCAATCGAGATGAGCGCAGGACACTCCATTGAATTCAGCGTAGTGAACTCAGTATCGAAATAGACTTTCATCAGACCCCTCTTTTTATCGCGTAACGCCAGGCAAACCGCATTGACCTTGCATCCACCAGCGCATGATGCATGCGCGCTTGGTTGTCCATCCAGAACATCGCCAGGGCAGATTGATAACGATGGATCTGTCGGTCGCTGTCGAAATAGACCGTTCCGCTCTTGCGGCGCAGGTTCGATGCCCAGACACCATAGAAGCGGAAGAGCTCGACCACAAAGGTCCAGTCGTAAGCAGGCGCGTCACAGCGCAGTACGACCTCATCGGCCCCCAGTCGTTCGATCCAGTCTTTGAGCTGCACAGCCAGTTGCGCCTCCTGCAGCTTGTTGCTGCCGTCCAGCAAAGGCCGGACAACATCGAGCACGAAGTCCGAGCAGTCGCTTTCCTGGTATGTGTCGGTCAGTTCAGCATAGAACTCTCGACCATCCTCGGCCACCAGGCCGATCGAGATCAGCTTGGGCTCGTGCTCCAGGTCGCGGAAGCGCGTGAATTCCGTGTCGAAGAAGACGCTGAGTGCCTTGCCTCGTTTCCGGTTGTCCTCAGTAACCATGTTTTCAATCACCATTTCTATCTCCATAGTCTTTCATGCACGCCGCTTCTCGCAGCGTTCGGTATACATGTTTGTTGTAGAGCATATATTTCTCCGGGAATCCCAATCCGCACCGTTCAGCGATCCACTTTGCGATTGCCGCCGACCGGCTGATGCCGGCCTGGCAATCAGCTACCCGCTCAACGAAGTCGATGATCTCGTTCGCCAGCTGATCGGAGAACAGGGTATACGGCTCTTCCGGTGTGTCGATGTCATGGAAATGCAACCGCAAGACACTGTGCCAGCCATCTTTGATGTCGACATGTTCGCCGGGCTGAGTGATCGAGATCGCAGCCCAGTGCGACCAGGCGGCTGACGCCTCCGCTTGGTCGCGACCGGTAAAGATCACATGCTTCAGTTTAAGTTTTCGCATTGCATTACGCCTCGTATGCCCTCACAACCGCCTGCAGATCTTCGACGGACACTGGCCGCAGTTGCCAGTTGTCCACGCCTACATTGACCATCAACGGCCTGTCCCTCAGCTGCTTGCACAGCCACTGAGAGTGAACGTGTCCATGGATCAGCATCGCCTCGCCTGTCGGCTCTGGCCGCAGCTCAAGGAACTTGGCAAACAACTCATCACCTTCTTCGAGTGGCGCATACGGATAGTGATTCAGCCTCACTCGACCAATGCCATCGACGTCGATCTCAAGCTCGGTGTGCACGGATTCGAATCCAGCCTCCCTTGCCCGTTGCTGAGCCAGATCCATCTTTCGCTTGTCGCCGCTCACCATCCGTTCGAAGTACGGATCATGGTTGCCGACAATCAGGATCTTTCGGCCATTAAGACGCGGGATGAGTCGGCGCAGCGTCTCTTGTTTGTAGCTCATATCTCCGATGCAATACACAAGATCATCGACGCCGACCACTTCATTCCACCGGCCAACCAGGAACTCATCCATCTGCTCGACGGACGCGAACATGACGCCTTGCTCGTCAACCCGGTTCAAGGGCTCGAACTTGATGATGTTCGAGTGTCCGAAGTGCTGGTCACTCGTAAAAAATGTCTTCATTTCCATGTCTCTTTCTGGTTATCGTTATTGATAACTTAAATCGGCGATCAGCTGTACCACCACCCGTCAAAACGCGCTCTGGCAGCCTCCCAGGCATCCGCCACCTTCCCTTGTCCGGACGCTCTCAATGCATCCAACAGAAATCTGTCGGCATCTTCGTGCGTTGTCGCTTTGTCTATATGACCTGGAGCAATACCCCCGACATCCGGCTCTGGCTGAAGGGCATCCAACTTTTGAATCGACATATGGCTCACCGATCTCAGGCGCTCGATCTCAGTTGCAGCCTCTTCCAGCAAGTCCGCGATACGGTCCGGCTTACCTTCCTGGACACTCTTCCGCGTCGGGATCTGACGGCGGATCTCTGCTCGTTTTTTCAGTCGAAATACCAATTCCTCTTGCTCGTTGTTTTTCATCTCACCAATCCTTTCAAAGCGGCACCTCAACATGCCTACCGATCTGCCATCCCGTATCGTCGCCCTCGGCATACCCCCTGGGATTGCTGACGATCCTGGTGTTGCCGATCCAATGGTCCACCGATACGTGCGAGTGGCCGTGGATCCAGACCGTCGGCGCATCGGGCTGATGGAACAGGTAGTCCAGATGGCTCGCATAACAGACGTCCGACGCTTGGAAATTCCATGTCTTCGTGTCTTTCATGTACTCTCGCTCAGAGTCGAACCAGAGAGACTGAGCTGTCGGCAGGTGATGCGTCACAACGACCAGCATCTTGTCCTGACTCAATGCATCAGCCATGACTTGCTTGATCGTCAGCAGGTCGCGATGGTGAAACCCCAACAGATCCGGTGCGTGCAGCCGACAGAAGTCGCCCTTGCCCGGCCGAGCAATCCGGATCTTGCGGAAATCATTCATAACCCCTTCGACCGTCGTGATCGCATAGGCACTGTCTGTGAGCAGGTAATCAGTCCAGAGGGTTGCCCCGCAGAACGTCACACCCTCGATCTCAACAGTCTGGCCGGCATCCAGGAAATGAACATTCGTGCCTGCAGCCGCCTCGCGCACCTTGCGCTGAGCCCGAAAGATCTCGCCGCCCCAGTGATCGTGATTTCCCATCACATAGACCACCGGCTTCTCCGGAAACGCCAGACGCAGAAAGTTCACAGCTTTTTCGCCTTCGCCGATGTCGCCGGCCGCTACGATCACGTCGCAATGCGCGTAGGTGGCCGCCAGGTCGGCAGCAAAATCCTCCAAGCTCCGGATGCGACCCATGCGCCGATCCTTTGGCGTCAGCAGGATCGACGGCCGCATGAACTCGGTATGCAAGTCACTGAAAAATCCGATCTTCAGGTTTTGTTGTCCCACGAAACTTCTCCTTTCAATCCTCTCGACCCCATGTATCTGATGAAGTCGTGCAAATATGCGTATCCACGGCCAGGGCAGGCAGCGCAGATCATGTATCTCCCGAACTCCTGCGCCAGTCCTTCCGGCAGATCTTCGTCGGCGATAGCTCCGCCGCTGTATCGGTTCGCTGCCGTCAGTTGCCGGATCGGGATGATAAGCTTGCCGAACTTGACCTCTCCGATTTTGATAGTTGGCTCGTTCATCTGATGTCTCTCTTGTAGAGAGCCTCGCAGTGGTCACAATAGACGTGGATCCATCCACCCTGGCGCATCTCGCCTGGAGCGCCGCAGCGCTCGCAGACGCTCAGACTCTCGGTTTCGGCTGCATTTTTTGCCGCCACGATTTCCGCCCAGACTGGCGTGCCATGCGTCCCTTCGGCCCCACGGAGCACGTAGCGAAGCTGTCCGAACTTCTCTTTCACCTGCACGACACGAGGCCACTTGTCTTCGGACAGACCGTGGCGAGTTGCGATCTCGTCCAACTGTTCGCTTAGGCGCTTGATGATCGGGAACCAGCCTATGCCGACCGAAAGCCCCCAAGCCATGCATTCGCGTTCGCCCTCGGGGGCCAGCGCCAGCCAATAGAGGCGCGGGTGCGCGCGGTAGATTTTCTGTTGTTCCATCTCGTGTTCTTGTTCGTCCATGTTCATCTCCTGTTTAGTGTATGAAGCCAACCGGCATCTTCTCCTTGCGAGAGAATCCATCTGGCACCGGCCTCACGATGTCACTTCCGTCTCGCAGTGCTGCCACGAAGGCTTTCCTGACAGCCGAATTCAGATCTCTCAGCCCCAGGCTCGCATTCGCCATGTCCATCGCAGCCTCAAGATCCAGGATGAGCTCCTTACTCGACTGGAGTCCCACCTTGAGCTCGTCGAAAACGCTCTGCATGACAGCCAATCTCTGGTTGACATGCGGCTCACTGATCTCGGCGACCATGCAACGCGACAACAGCGCCTCATCAATGGACTCCGTCGAATTCGAAGTCATCAGGATAATCAAGCGAGACGCGTCGAACACAATGTCTGCCGACTCATCCTTGTATTTCCTTGCCGATTCCGGCTCCAACAGATCCAACAGGGCTGCCAGCACGTTGTATTGCTCATTCCTCGCGATCTTGTCGACCTCATCGATCAGGAGGACTCCCGTCGCATATTCGGACTCCGACAACAGGTTGAAGACCAAGCCTGGCGCCGAATTCCCCCACTGCTTTGCCGACCCACACAGCACGAAGCCATTCTGCAGACCCGCAGCACTCACCTTCTCAAAAGGGATGCCCAGCGTCTGACCGACATGGTTGGCAAAGGCGGTCTTGCCGATACCAGGCACCCCATTCATCAAGATTGGCCGAACGCGGAATCCTTCAGGCTTCTGGTGCTGGGAGAGCGTCAGGTTGTCGACCAGTTCGGCGATGACAGACCTGAAGTTCTCGAAGCTCTCATCGGTGTCAGCCAGTGCTTTCAGCGGCTCTGTCAGCTCAGGCAGCACGCGATAGCCTTTGTTGCGCTTTGCATTCGCATGGGCGTTCTGCATCTGCCGTTTGATGTCATTTGCTGATGCGCCGACCCGATTCTTCACTTCACTGCTTAAAAGTCTATCGACGTCGAAGATCTTCAGTGCACGCCCAGTTGCGATGACCTCCTGAGTCGCTTTGTCCTGCTGCATCGCCGTAAGGGCATCCTTGACCGGAGGAAAATCAATCGTCTTTATGCGCTTCGCCAAGGCTGTCATTGCCGCTGCCACATCTTGTGCAGGAAAATGTTTCAGAAGGAGCTGAGCCGCTTCTTCATTACCTTCCTGCAGCTCGTCGATCAGCTCCAGGCAAAAGGACTCCAGCCCAGACCTGTAATCCAGACCGTCAGCGCTGAACACAACACCGGCTTCACGCAGGGCCTCCCACAGATCATTTTCAGGAGACGGCTTAGACTGTTCGGCAAGTAGCCACGCGACGTCCGCCTCTTCCCTAGCTGCCTTTGCCTTGTCTGCCTGATGTTGGGCAAGCGCAGTTCTAACCTCCTTGGACAGCAGGATCCTGCCCGAAGCGGTTGACTCGTAACCTTCGTCTTTGATCATTGAATTCTCCTTATTAGTTTTATGGAGAAAATGACGCGCGCACGTTCCCCATCAGGGTTTTGGCCCTGTCTTGCTCAACTTCTTCGAATTGGTTTCTTATCCCTGCAGCGGCAGGGTTGCCATGCGCCGATCAGCAGATCGGCATAGCGGTGATACGCCCAACCAGACTCGGGTAGTTGCTGCTAATTCGTATGTTTTTCATTGCGCACTCCTTTCCTTTTCTGGTTAGTGTTTGAGAGACCGTTATCCCAGATTGTAATAACGGTGCTTTTACCGAAACATTTCATAACATGTCATGGCTTATGAATTACACTACATACCAATTTTCAAGTCAACTACATTTTTCAAAAACATCTGACTTCATATGCGCCTAGCCGAAGATACAAAGCGAACCTTAGTAGAAGCCTTGCTACGACTGAATAAGATCAGCAAGAACAAAGCGGCCTTGTCGCTCGACCTGAAACGTCAAAATTTGTATGCCTGGCTCAAGGGCGTTGATACCGCCATCTCGAACACAAAAAAACTCGAACTACTGGCCTTGCTCGGCGTCCGCAATGGCGAACTTGCTGATGATCAGATTCATCGCTGGTGCATAACTGATCTTGAGGAAGTCAGATCGGTCATATCGATACTGACCAGCCAGATGTCTGCACCACAACACCTGTCAATCCTGAACGTCTGGCCCGACAATCATTCAGATGCAGTCTTGCGGCTGACGACCAATGATCACCACCACGTCTACCTGTTGCTCTACTACCCCCTGCAGGACTCTGCACCTCCCCAAATCAATGCAACCACGTTGGGCATCGGAGAGTCCATGCAATCCATGGTGTGCCTGACAAAAGAACAATGGGCCAGTTGGTTGAAGCCCGACGAAGTCAGCCTGAGCACCGTCGCACGTATCGTCGACCATGAGATTCAATTCAACCTTCCTCCAACTGAACTCGAAAGCCTGGATACTGACCAACAAGCTGATGACGACTACTACTACATTTCGCTAACCGATCAAGAACCGCCCAAGCCAACGCCAGAACAATTAGCAATCTGGTCTGAACTCCTTCATCAAGCGCTACGGTCAGGCAGATCATTCGAGCAATCCATACACATGACCAGGATCGCCTTGAATCTGTATCAGCCGAATGAGAAGAGATTCATGCCTTAGTCGGCCTTAATGGCCCACCAATGGATGGATGAGAGCACTCCATTGAATGGGAATGCTCCACCTCCCATCAGCACCTTCCCGTTGCTTTCAACAAGGCATTGCAAGACGGCTCATTTCCAGCACCCGGTTTCTTTGCTGCCTTGCCTGCCTCGTTGCACACGGCATCAGATACCGTACGCCCCGCGACAGTGAAACCACCAGCGACGTAACAGTTGTACCGCTTTCCATCTTTTGTTCTTACGGTGTAATAGGTTTGAAAACCGTCATCCCGTCGATCTGAAATGGTGAATTCATTCTTTTCAAGCCCAAGTGAAAAAGCTGTTTTATCGGCCATGGCCTGGTCAGTCACAGCTACTGAAGCACAGCCTGTTGCCAGCACGGCCATCGCTACAGCGGCGATATATGTGAACGAGAATCTTAGTTTCATGTCATGTTTCCTTGTAATGTTCTGAAATGATTTTTCGACAGCTTTAATGAATTAGCTCATAGCCATCCGATGGGTTTTGAACCATCACTTCTTCCGATGGAAAACAACCTTGGCGCCGAATCCCACATCTTGCGCGATCGTATCGGCATCCACGAGGCGATAGAAGATCGTACCCTTCTGGCCATCTTGCTCAACCATGACCCCGACCTTGTCCTTCTCGATCTTGTATTCCGCAACCTTCACCTCTGTCTCGCTCTCCGTGCCAAATGCGACGGTTTTGTTGATCATCGAACCACGTGTGAACTCAATCGACCCCTTCATGCCCATCTGAGGTTCCGCGTCCCACTCGCCGATCAACGGATTGTCAGGGCCACATGCTGTCAACAACAACGCAACAGGGATCGCCACTGCAAATAACAATTTGTTCATTTTCTTCCTCTCAAGTAACACCGCCGTCATCCGCCACCACCAGATGAGAAGCGGAAAACTCATTCTGGTATATGGGGAACGAAGAAGAGCGTAGGAATTTTAAAAAAAGAAAAGAAAAAATCCCCGCCAGAATAATTCCGACAGGGATTTTTATGAAAGCGGATTTACAGGAATGGAATCGCCAAACTTAGGGAAGTTATCCAACTCGATTGTTGCCAGACATAAAGATAGCAACCAACTTCTCTGGATCAGGGAGCGCCTTCATTCGCTTAATAATTTCATCCCGAACTTCTTTTGTTGAAGATGCCTCTGGAGCGACCATCCCTAATATATGATTGATCAACTCGTCCCGTGTGGGCCATACATCTCTCAAATCATTTATCGCCAGCAAACCCAAATGATTTACTTCACGAGCCAAGTTATTCCTAATTTCTGCCGCATTATTGCCGTATGAATCGTATATTACGCCATTGATTTCCGTGGAATTCCGATCCAGTTTGACAATTGGCAAAGGGAATATTGTTAATCCAAGCAATAAATCTGTGGCCTCTTGAAATGAAGTATCACCACTGATCATGTCTTTAATGATTTGCCTGACAACTTGCTCATCAGGATTACCATTATCACAAAAGTAATTTGCAATCCTGATCTGAACCAAAGCAGTTATCAGCGGATTATCGTACACAGGGACTACATCATTAACACTTGATTCAAGTCTGGCATAGATCGACTTGTCATTCTCGGCAGTAGATCTCAAGTTGTCGTGCATTCCCTTCAACCATGCTTTATCCATCTGTGGATTGCTCTCATACAACTCCTCTAGAGATGGAAGCGGAGTTTCAACCTCTGCTCTATGTTTAGCTATAGCCCCAAGGAACCGGTGTGGTTGCTTCTTTTGCTCAACAGACCAACAGTGCTGAATGAAATCCCCTATAGCACTGGTAATCCCATCTCTAACTTGACTCACTTCTGAGATTAATTTTTTGGCATACACCTCGTCGACATCATCATAATCAAGTGGCAACGGATTTCCGTTGCTATCGAGTGCATGCTCGGTCTTCCTCCTGCCAGATTTTATGTCTTCTTGCTCTTCCTCAGACAGCCTTGAAAAAATAAAACGCTCAGCCTGAATTTTGTGAAGCATCCAGTAAATGTTTTCCTTACTTTCATTCAAAACATTGGCAATTCCTTTCAATTGTTCAAATAGGTCATCGTACATTTCCTTGGCTAGTGCAAAACTCTCGCGCACTTCCCCTTGATGAGTCAGGCGATCCATGCCATCGCCAAGCCTGACAACAACTATCGCCGCAGCCAAGGTAATCGGCAGAGTAAATACAAAAGATATAAGACCAACCACTGCATCTTCGTTCTCAATCACATGAAGGATAGCGGGCTTAAATTGAACCAAGAGATAGGCAATAACTAAAGCAGCAAGCCCTGAAACCAACATCCAGACCAAAAAGTCCGCCATAGCTCTTCCTGAGTATTTTTCACGCACCACTTTTTCCTCCCTTACCTTGATATATCGCCATTCATGATCTTACGCATTACTGCGCACCTTTAACTTCCTCCAACATATCAATCAATCCACTCCCCCTTAGCTGATCTTCAACGCTCACGCCTGAAGCCTGCTCAATTCTCACCACATACCCCCCAAACTCACCCGGCCCCTCCACGATGCTCGCATTGAGCTTGGTGAGTAACTTACGGATATCGATCTCTTTGGCATCCGGCTTGAATATCACCTGCAGATAGATGTACCCGCTCTGCGATTGCGGTGCCGAACGGTATTCCTGGTATTGATCTTGTTGAATTGAGATGCCAGACTGATCTTGCATCAGGTTGGCGATGATGGCTGACTGCGCCAGAACGATGCTGGCAGCGAGCGACCAGCCAACATTGCGCATGAAACGCTGCCGGTCCGGCATCCGAACGATATTGGAAGTGAGGTGCTGCAACTCCAGCGTATTGGCAGCAGCGAGATAGAGTTCTCTGTATTGCCTGCGCGGATCTTCCGCATGGATTATCCGTGTACCGGAGAGTACGACTTCGCCACTATGTGTCTTGAGTGGTGCGACGAAGCCGGCTCTCGCGCCACCACCCTCTTCACAACTACCGGCCGCCACCTCTTTGATTGCCGCCATCCGTTGTGGCGCAAGTTGCGCCATGACACGACTGACCTTGCGTACATCGACTGTGACCGGATTCCATGTCTGCACCATGCTCGCCAGCGGGTCGAAGGGTTCGTCCTGCGGTTCAAGTAGCACGTCTTTGTTGGTTGCATAGTCCGTTTCGGCTGATACCAACCAGCCCGTCCATCTGTGTTCATCTTGCGGCCTATCCAGCAATACACACAAAGGCACCAGATTTTGATCATCGCCATCAAAGCGGCATATCTGCCCTGCCTGTGGTGGCTGGTGGTCATATGCCTCGCGGGCGGCGAGCCGTTTGCGAACCTTGTCGCGGATGAACGCGGGCATCTCTGCTTGTACCGTATTCTCCTCGCTCGCGAAGGTCGGCTCTATCTGGGCATCCTGCAGAATATGGATCTCGCCGACGCGGGGTTGTAGATTGGATTGGATCACGTTAATGGGTGGCCAGAGATCTCTCATTCCTGGCTCCTGGGTTCTTGATACCTCTGTAACGATTCGAGACACAGTATTTTTAAAGCAGTAAGAATCGCGGAATTCGCCGAGAGCTCCAATCCCAGCACTTTTGTCAACCATCCGCCAATCTGGGTTGATTCGTACCCCTTCTCATATTCTCCCTTCTTTCGGGTGATGCCCAGTTGGAGTGCTCGGTAATGATAGGAAGGGATACGAAGGCGCTTGGCCAATTTATTGAGTGGCTCGGGTGAGTCTGCACAGACATGCAACGCCAGATAGACCCGCCCAACGTCATCCAGCTCATCCAGAAATGACTGGGCATGGCGCTGAACCGCCTGATGCGTGATCCCGTGATCGAAGAACTCGCCATCCGCAGGCATGAAGTTCTCATGCAAGTGCTCGCAATTACGCTCGACTTCGTCGAAATCCTCAACCAGATCAGTGGTGCGCAAGCCCGCACTGCGATAGACATCGATGAGGAAGTTATTGAAGAAGCTGCACAACTCATTTGCGCCATGCGGGCTGGAGCTGCCATGGCGTGCCGGCTCGAACACCTTCATCAGGAAAAAATCCTGTATGTAATGTTCCTTGGATTCCGGCAGGGAGCGGAGTATGGAAGGATGACTTCGGTTGAGGATGCTGAAGACAAGCCGGTAGAGCTCATCCCACTCGGCTTCCGACAAGCCTTCCCGCGCACCCCAAAGTGATTTTAATCGTTCGTTAACTTGCATGATTCGCCGCGTTTATTGTTTGTACTATTTCACCGGCTGATATAGCTGCCGCTGCACTTCTTTCACCATGTCCGCCACCTGGCTGCCGTCAACTTTCCCCTTGAGCAAGGTCGACACCTGGATCAGGTTTCGATGAGCCGTCAGATACCCTTGGTCTGCGGCCAGTTTGAAGTAGTGCTGTGCCTTGGGATAGTCCAGCTGGACACCGATGCCATCCATATAGAGTGCCCCCAGATTATTTTGCGCCACGGGATAGCCCTTCTTCGCTGCCGCCATGGTCCACTTCACCAACTTTGGATTGCTTCGAGGGATGCCCCGCCCATCGATCTGCCCCTTGCCCAGCAAATAAGCCCACCCCAGCAGCGTCTGCGCGTTCACATCCCCTTTCTTCGCCTTGGCCTCCAGCGCGGGCAGCTCGTCCACAGTCAGACGCATGGCTTTGATCTCGATCTCATACCCTTCGCGGTTGTAGTCTCGCTCAGGTGCTGGCTTGGTAACTTGCTGTTCAGCCTGCTCAACGCTTAACTGCGGCACCACAGGTGCGCTTGCTGTCGCAGCCGAACGATTCGCTTTGGATTCCGCTGGTGGTGCCGCTTGCGCCACAACCGGAGGCAGCGTCGGGGTGAGCGCCGCAGTGGGTGGTACGAAGTAGAAGTCGCCCATCAGGGAAGAGCTTTCCCAGGGTATCTGGCGATCGTTCGTTTCCTTGGTGACGGCGATGCGCACTTCCTTGAACAACTGCTCCACAGGCAATGCAGGAAGCGAAAGTTTCTGCAGCAGGTGTTTGGTATAGACACTGTTGGTTCCGCCTCCATCCTTGGCGAGCGAACCCGGAGCAGTGGAGAAGGCGATCAGCGTGCCTTTGGGGGCATCCATCTGCGCCAGACCGTTCAGCCCTGAGCGGCTGACTCTGACAAATGGATTGTTGCGGCAGGCATCCAGCACCACCAGGTTGACCCGGCTCTGAGCGGCATCCATGCGGGACAACACCATATTTGCATCGATGCCCCGGAACTCGATGTCGTCTTCATGCTGAATATCCGCATCGATAGGGATCAGGAAATTCCTGCCTTTGATCTGCATGCCATGCCCGGCATAGTAGAACAGCCCCACCCCGCCTTCTTTGAGGAGGTCACTGAATTCCCCGATGGAGCGATGCATAGCCTCACGGCTCTGGTTCTCGCGCAGCAATACCTTGAAACCGAGTTGCTCAAGTTTGGCGGCGACAGCCTTCGCATCGTTTTGCGGATTGCGTAGTTTCCCAACCGGATAATCCGCATTGCCGATGACCAATGCCGCACGCGCCTCAATGAGGGATGGCATTTGATCTGCATGAATCGACGTAGCCAGCAGCCAAAAACTCAACAGCACAAGGATGCGAACAACTTTCACACTGTATCCCACGGGGTTATTTGACCCGGAGCTTATCAAGGTCTTCAGTCATCTGCCAATTAAAATCCTTGTGAACATCTCGAACAGATACAAATCAGTCCAGTCGGCGCTTAACTCCCTCGTCGATCAAGCCAAGGATCTCATCAAAAGTTGTATGTCGGCGCCTGTTGCACTTCAGTCTTGGCAGTTCGCCCGGCGGATATTCCAGTCCTACTTCATGCAAATCCTCATCTACCGACCCGATAGTCATGTGTGTGAGCAACTTGTGATGGGGATATTTCCCCACGAACTGTTTCACCAACTTATCAAAGATCGCATCCGCAAGATCCGGGCGGCGCGCCAACTGAGACAGGAATAGATCTGCCACCGCCGCACGAATCTCCAATTCATACTCTGAATACCCACTCATCGTTTTTTCCCCTTACGTTCGTTGCAACCCAACTTTGTTGAATTCGACAAACCATGCATTCTTTGGGCCATCACTTTGTCGAATTCGACAAAATTATCCTGGAAACTCGTGCACATGACGAATATAGCGGATGAAAATAATTATTCATATCCTCACATTCTCTCGGCCATAGGGTTGCCATAGGGTTGCTATAGGGTTGCTATAGGGTTGCTATAGGGTTGCTATAGGGTTGCTATAGGGTTGCTATAGGGTTGCTATAGGGTTGCCATAGGGTTGCTATAGGGTTGCCATAGGGTTGCCATAGGGTTGCTATGGGGTTGCCATAGGGTTGCTATGGGGTTGCTATGGGGTTGCTATGGGGTTGCTATGGGGTTGCTATGGGGTTGCTATGGGGTTGCTATGGGGTTGCTATGGGGTTGCTATGGAGTAGCTACTTAGCCGTCATTTATTGAATTCATGCCCTTGGGCGGCACCTCGATTCCGTACAAGAACTAAGCAAAACCGTTAGTAAAAAAACTGCCCAATCATCTCTGTAGCAGTCTTCTTCACCACGAGCGTGATGATTGTGAACCTATCCACAAATCTGATACATTTCATCCCTAACGTAGCTTTGCAGTGGATGGGAACTCATACCACAGCGAGCGGTACGGCTGGTGAGCGGGCAAACGGCGAGTTCACGAGCGCAAGTGCGGGCGGCATCGCTTATGGCAAGCAACTGGCCGGGCAAGCGGCCTCCAATTCCAAGGAGCGGAAGAAGGCTCGTGATGAGGCGGGGAAGGAAGCAAAGGGCGAAAATGGCGCGGCGGCGGCGAAGGCGCGCGATGAAGGTAAAGTTTAATAAGGAGGCGTAGATGAGCGACATGTTAAGAGGTGCAGTGATCGGTCATATGTTGGGCTCGGATGGTGGGCGTGCTGAACGTAATGCGGCCGTTGCCACGGAGAGAGCGAATGCTGCGGGCAAGATCGCCAAGTATAAAATCGACGCCGCCGATTGGCGCAATCGTGCCACAAGGCTTCAGGCAAATCTGAATGCGCGCAAGATGAGCGAGGATGTGCTGTTGCAAGCCCTGCAGAAAGAGAATGCGAATCACCCGCTGGCAAGTCGAGAGGCGGTTGAAGGGCTCGTGGACAAGCTGGTCGCGGAAGAGGATGCTAAGCGCAAAACCGATTACGAGGCATACGCAGAAGACATCGCAAGGCGGATCCCCTGATTCCTGGTGAAGCGCATCCCGAACGTTTGATGGGTGGGCCTCCAAAACATGAGTGAATAGTCTTAAAGGAGTGAGCTGTGTTGACCACCTACGAGCAGGATGTCGTGAAATGGTCTGAGGAGCAGGCGGCGCTGCTACGCCAGCGTGACTTTTCGCATCTTGATATCGAACATATTGCCGAAGAGGTGGAAGACGTGGGCAAGAGCGAGCAGCGGGAATTGATGAGTCACATGGTTGTATTGCTGGCGCACTTGTTGAAGTGGGAGTATCAGCCGGAACGTCGAGGCGCGATCTGGGAAAAGACTATCAAGGCGCAGCGGATTGAGATCGCGTTCAACATCAAGGAAACGCCAAGCCTCAAGACGAGACTTGAAAGTGAGGCGTGGCAGCAAGTGGTGTGGGCGAAGGCGGTTTCTGCTGCCGTAGCCGAAACCGATCTGGATATTTTCCCTGAGGAATCTCCGTGGACGATGCAGCAAGTTCTGTCGAATGAATTTTTCCCAGGGAATAACTGGCCGGATCATGGCATTCCAAAAGGCTGACGCCAAGTGCCTAGTCTGGGGTTTGTCGCGCAAAAAAGAGAATGGACACGACCGCGTCATGAGGATCGATAAACGCACAGCCTCTACACTGGTGGAGATTGCCAATGGAGGAGAGATAGGTAATGTTTGCCAGCCAACTTCTACCTTACGCAAAAAAATACATCTGGTGGAAAACTCCAGATGAAGCGGTAGCCGTACCTGAGAGAGTTATCGCTCAGGTAATGAATATTGGTGATTACAGCGATGTTCAAGCTTTGGTTAAGCTGATTGGCGAGGATAAAATGGTTGATGTGTTGAATCACGCGGAAGCGGGTCAATTCACCGAAAGATCGTGGTCATATTGGCATTATCGCCTTGGTCTGTCGACGGGATATATCCCAAGTTTGCCAATCAGGGAGTTTTCATCAAAGCTGAAAAATCAACCTGATCTTGAGTTGAGGCCGTGAGGAGCGAATGCTGAAGCCCCAAATGGATGTGTTGCCGCCAGCCCAAAAGAGATTGTGGGCGGAGCTTGGACCATCCGTTGATCTCGGATTTGTTTTATATGAGGGCACCGCTCTCGCATTACGACTAGGCCATAGATCATCCATTGATTTTGATTTTTTCTCTGAAAACCCGTTGGATCGGGAAACAATAAAATCAGCACTCCCATTTGTTGCGACATCTACCGTCATCCAAGACAAAAGGGAATAGCTGGAGCATGCTGGTTCCTTGCGGAGATGCTGATCGAGATTTCGTTAAAGTATCGTTTTTTGGCTCTATTGGTTTTGGACGAGTCGGCGAGCCGGACTTGACTGATGATGGTGTAATGCAGGTCGCGTCATTTGAAGATCTAATGGCGACAAAAGTAAAAGTGATACTTCAGCGGGCTGAGGTCAAAGACTATATTGATATCGCAGCCATGATCAAGGCTGGTGTCAGTTTGTCACGAGGTATGTCTGCGGCTAGTTTGATTTTTGGAGTGGCGGATTCAAGTTCGAAGTGCAACAGTTCATGGTTTTTTTGTGTACCGCATTTCCACACCGAAGAATACCTCATGCGGGGTTTTATAACCCAGCACCTTTCTGGGGCGATGATTAAGCCGCTCTACCGCCTGCCGCACCTGCGCATCCGTGATCTCCAGCAATTCCATCTCTTTTGGGAAATACTGCCGTAGCAGCCCGTTGTCGTTCTCATTCAATCCGCGCTCCCACGAACAATACGGATGGGCAAAAAAGATTTTCGTTTCCAGTGCCGCAGCCATTCGTTCATGCTCGGCGAACTCCT
>Ga0210058_1001369_pt1 | contig 21546 bp, 19 predicted proteins | sample CryGeymeta201511_FD_183979 | JGI IMG/M metagenome (GOLD analysis project Ga0210058, IMG submission 183979) | Groundwater microbial communities from Crystal Geyser aquifers in Utah, USA - Crystal Geyser metaG 2015-11 (SPAdes) (version 2) | ecosystem: Environmental > Aquatic > Deep subsurface >...
TAAAGGTAAAATAGCTAAAGGTTTAATTGATTTTTACCCCCAAAAACCCCCCACCAAAATTTTTTTGGGGGCAAAAAGAATTAAGTTGGATTTAGACTATGTAGAAAGACTGCTCGGGATAAAAATTCCTTTAAAAGAAATAAAAAATATATTAAAAAGACTAGAATTTGGAATTGTTGAGGTTAGACCTCAACATCTATTGGTTGAAGTGCCGACATTGAGGTTGGATATTTCCATACCCGAGGATTTAATTGAAGAAATTGGCAGAATTTATGGTTATCAGAAAATTAAAGCCGTCTTTCCAGTTTCCGCTTTGGTTCCTCCCAAAAGAAATTTCAATATTTTTTGGGAAGACCTGACAAAAAATATTTTAAAGGAGGCCAGCTTTACTGAAGTTTATAATTACTCTTTTGTAAGCGAAAAAGATATCAGTATCTATCAGCTAGATCAGCCTAAATCAGCATTGATAGAAGTAGAAAATCCAATTAGTCTTGAACAAGAATATTTAAGACCAAGTTTAATCCCAAATCTTCTGAAAAATGTGGCAAAAAATCAGAAAAATTTCAGAGAAATCAGGATTTTTGAATTAGGAAAAATTTTTCAAGCGCCGAGAACTGAAAAAAGAATGTTAACCGGATTGATTACCCGAACGTTAGCGAAGGGTGAAGATGAAACTTTAGTTTCATCGCCTACAGGTGATGCATTTTATCAAATGAAAGGGGTGATAGATTTACTTTTGCAAAAGCTTGGGATTAGCAATATTTGGTATGACGAATATCAGCCAACACCCGAAGACTACAACCCACCCACCACATCCTCCCATTCGCCTAGTGGCGAATTGGCCCCTAGTAAATTATCTATCTGGAACCCAAAAATTTGTGCCGAAATTAAAGTTAACCACGAGGAAATCGGATTTTTAGGAGAGACGTCTCAAAAGATTCTCGGAGATCTCAAGATTGAAGGTAAAGTAGTCGTCTTCGATATCGATTTCGAAAAATTACAAAGATTAAGTTCAGAGGAGACAATTTATCAGCCAATTTCTCGATTTCCAGCAGCAGTCAGAGATATTGCCGTTTTAGTGCCGCTGGAGATTAGGGTGGAAGAGGTTTTGAATAAAATTGAAACTGCCGGAGGGATTTTAGTTAAGGATGTTGACCTTTTTGATATTTACGAAGGAGAAGAAATACCCGGAGGTAAAAAAAATTTAGCCTTCCATATAATTTATCAAGCCGAAGATCGAACTCTTTCTTCAAAAGAAATCGATGAAATTCAACAAAAAATAATTAAAACTCTGGAAGAAAATCCAGAATGGCAAGTCAGAAAGTAATATGGTAAGAAAACCTAAAAAACTAAAAACTGAAGACTACAACCCACCCTCCACCCTCCCACCCTTCGGGCGGGCCCCTGCAACTTACACCGCTAAGGATATCCATATTTTGGAGGGATTGGAGCCAGTTCGGAAAAGGCCAGCAATGTATATTGGTTCAACCGGACCCGATGGTCTCCATCATTTAATCTGGGAGTGTGTTGATAATTCAGTAACTTATCAGACCCCAATAATAATTAAAAGACAGGACAAAATTCAAATTCAAAAGATAGGAGAATTAATAGATGTATTCTTTAAGAAAAATACTGGCTTTATTGACAAGTCCGCTGACGGAGAGGCGGAAATTTTAAGAAAAGGTTTTGAAATGGAGGCCTTATCTTTTGATCCCCAAGATTTAAAACTGAAATTCCAGTCGATTTTTTCTTTGATTCGCCATAAAGTAAATAGTGGAATTTATAGAGTTACCTTACAAAACGGTCGTCAGATAGAAATTACTCCTTATCATTCTTTGTTTACATTAAAAGATGGTCAAGTTTTACCAATGAAAGGCTCTGATCTTAGAATCGGGACTCCAATGGTTGTTCCTAAAGTCTGGCCAGAAGTTGATAAACCTATTAAAGAAATTGATTTAATAGATGGACTACTAAAGTTGTCACTAGAAAAAACCGAGAGGCTAAATTTATACAATTTAACCAACTTGTTCAAAAAAGACATTGAGTTAGCTTTAAAAATTAAATCTCAACTTCCTCAATATAAAAAATCAAGACATAGGGCTAATATTTGGCAGGACTATTTAAGGTATAACTATTTACCGTTTAACTTAATTAGAAAATTCAATCCCGGAGAATTAAAGAGAATAAAAAAGGAGAATCCTTCCTTAGGAAATAAGAGAAGTGACAGCTGGAGAATGCTGTATAAATTAAAAATTTCCAAAGAATTAATTGAGCTTTCGGGAATTTTTGCTGCCGAGGGTTCAATTGTTAAAAATAAAGGAATTCCCAATCGGATAGTATTTGGGTTAGGGGCGGGGGAAAAAGACTTGATTAGTTATATTTGTTCTTTAATTCAAAAAGTTTTTGAATTCAATACAAAATCCCATTATGTCCACGAAACAGCTAGGACAGTTGCGATAGACTCTTATTTGATAACATTAATTTTTCAGGAAATCATCAAAACTGGGGAGAATAGTTCTAATAAAAAAGTTCCGGATTTAATATTTAATTTAAACCGAAAATTGAGAGAAAGATATTTAATTGGCTATTTAGCTGGTGATGGTTATCCTAGTGAAATTTGGACCGATCATTTAATTCAGAATACAGCCCCTCCCAGTTTAGAAAGAAGAAAATTTAATGCGACTGCAAAAAATAAAGATTTTATTATTACTCTTTCTTATCTTCTTTCTTCTTTGAATAAAACCTATTCTTACGGAGAAAGAAAACAAAGCAGAGAGAAGAGATTTATTAATATAAATTATAAAGGAAAAAAGAAAAGGAGAGAAATTAAATCTCAAGAAATTTCTTATGCTTTAGATTTTTATTGGAATACGAATGCTTCTTACTTTAATTATCTTCCTTTCGATGAAGTAATTGAAAAATGTTTCGATCAGCCAACTTTTAATCAAAGAAACAACGGACAGCTGGGAATTTCTCAAAACAAAGTATTAGCCTTATTGGAAAAAGAAAAGCTAGTTTTAAAGTCAGGAGCCCTTAATTTTTTAAATTCAGATGTAGGCATATTAAGAGTTAGAAAGATCGAAAAAATAAAATATAAACATCCTTGGGTATACGACATTTCGGTTCCCAATGGAGAAAATTTTGTCGCTGGAAACGCTCCAATTTTTGCTCACAATTCCCTGGACGAAGCGATGGCCGGTTTCTGCAAAAATATCGAAGTTACTCTTTTACCTCAAAATCGGGTAAAAACAATTGATGATGGAAGAGGGATACCGGTTGAAAAACATCCCCAGACAAAAAAATCAGCCCTGGAAACAGTAATAACCACTTTGCATGCTGGAGCAAAATTTGGAGGAAAGGCCTATCAGGTGGCTGGAGGTCTTCACGGAGTAGGAGTATCGGTAGTTTGTGCTTTATCTTCTTGGATGAGAGTAGAGGTTTGTAGATCGGGAGAAAAATTCTATCAAGAATATTCTCGAGGAAAAACCAAAACCAAAGTGAAAAAATTTGGCAAATGTAAGCAAACCGGTACCACCGTTGTTTTTGAGCCGGACACAGAAATTTTTAAAGAAATAAAATTTGATTTGAAAAGAATCTTAACTCATCTTCGCCAACAGGCTTACTTAACAAAGGGAGTAAAAATTACGGTAATTGATAAAAGAGTAAAACCAGACTACAATCCACCCACCACATCCGAGGGGCCCCGACATAAGTCGGGGAGGGTGGTGGGAGGGTCGGAGTCCCATTCGCTTCGCGAATGGGCCCCTACATCTTATAGCTTTTATTTTGAGGGCGGGTTGGCTTCTTATATCAAATATTTAACCAGAGGAGTAACCCCTCGTCATCCCAATATTTTTTATGGTTTTGGCGAGAAAAATGGGATAATTGTAGAAGCCGCTCTCCAATACACCGAGGAATACGAGTGTTATGAAGAAGGTTTTGCTAATAATATTTATACTGAAGAAGGAGGCACCCATTTAACTGGTTTCCGAACTTCCCTAACTAAAACCTTCAATGACTATGCTAGAAAAAATGGCTTTTTGAAAGAAGAGGATGAAAATTTAACTGGAGAAGATATCAGAGAGGGTTTGACTGGAGCGATTTCTGTCAAAATAAAAGAACCTCAGTTTGAAGGTCAAACCAAAGCAAGGTTGGGTAACCCGGAAGCAAAGGCGGCAGTGGAGCAGGTTATTTCAGAAACGCTTTCCGATTTTTTAGAAAGAAATCCGGCAGATGCCAGGGCGATTATTGAAAAATGTGTTTTATCTCAAAAAGCCAGAAAAGCAGCCAAAGCCGCCAGAGAAACAGTTTTGAGAAAGGGAATTTTAGAAGGAATGGCTCTGCCAGGAAAATTAGCTGATTGCGTTTCTCGAAAACCGGAGGAATCAGAGCTTTATATAGTCGAGGGAGAAAGCGCTGGAGGATCTTCTCGTCAGGCAAGAGATCGTCATTTCCAAGCTATTTTACCCCTTCGGGGGAAAATCTTAAATGTAGAAAGAGCCCGTTTAGATAAAATCTTGGATTCAAAAGAAATTAAAGCCCTGATTATTGCTTTAGGTACCGCCATTGCCGAAGATTTTAATATTGAAAAAGCCAGATATCACCGCATAATTATCACCTGCGATGCTGATTCTGTCACTGGCGATACTCCTATTTTACTTTTTAATAAAGAAAAACAGGAATTCTTTTTAACCAAAGTTGGAGAATTCATTGAAAATTGTGACAATACAATAAAATACCAAGTCTTAACCTTCAACCCCAAAAATAAAAAAAGAGAATTGAAAGAAATTTATCAAACAATAAAGCACCCATTAAGGACTCCTCTCTATCAGATAAAGACTTATTGCGGCTATCCCATAAAAGTTACTTCTTGTCATAGTATTTATGTTTATGAGAAAGGCAAAGTGATTACTAAAAAAGGAAACGAAATTAAAAAAGGCGATTTGCTTATCTTCCCCAAATCATTTCCAAAACAAAATAAAGAAATTACCCTAGATTTGAAAGACACTATTTTAAATTCAAATTTCAAAAATATCTCGGTAAAGGTTTCTCGAACCAATCTAAAACAGATACCTTCAATGGCTTGGTGTGAATTAGATAACTCTTCTTGGGTTGGGCTCCAAAAACAAAGAGAATTGGCAGGAATTTCCCGACGAGCAATGGGGGAATCAATTGGAATTTATGATAAGGTTATTCAACAGTGGGAGCAAAAAATAGATAATGTAATGCCAAGATTTCATCAATTTGAAAACTATTTAAACCAACTTGAATTTGAAAAAGGTAATCTCGATTACACTGTTTATATTCCGATAAAAGAATGGCGGCGAAATAAATTACCTAAGAAGGCCGAATTTTATCTCGAAAATCATACTCGAAAAATTAAAACCGGATTTAGATTAGATGAAGATTTAAGCTATTTGATTGGATTCTTTCTAGGAGATGGGTGCTTTAGTCCCGAAAAAAGAAGTCCAAATAGATTTTTGATTTCTCTCAATAAAGAAAAAGCAAATAAATATATTGGCGACCTTTTCCGGATTACAAAAGAGAAATTTAATGCCAATCCTGTTGTTGAATATCAAGAACCAAATAATATTCAGCTTCATTTTCATTCTTTTGAATTTAGGCTTCTTTTGACAAATCTTGGGCTTTTAGGAAAAAAATGTAATGAAAAATTCATTCCGGGTGTGTTTTTTAATGTAAAAAAAGAAATTCAAGAATCCTTGCTTAAAGGATTGCTTCAGAGCGATGGGTTTATTACTGTTTGGCAGCGTAAAAAAGATAAAGGAACTAAGGCAATTTATGGCTGGCGCCTTTCCTCCCAAAAACTTATTGAAGGAATTCTAACCATTTTTAGACAATGGGGTTTTTTCCCAGCATATACTATAAGTCAATCCAAGGAGCATTACAGAAAAGATGGGAGAATTATAAGGTCTAATTTTAAATCTCACGATTTATCAATATCGACTGTGGAATATTTACTCGAGACTAAAAATATTTGGAAATACCATAAAGACTCAAAGAAGTTATTTCATTATTTAAAAAGAGTAAATTATAAAAAAGTTATTGGAAAACATATTCAGCCGATTTCTCAAGATTTCGTGGCTTTAAAGGCAAGAGAAATTAAGAAGATTAAAAACCCGATAGATAAATTCGTTTATGATTTTTCAGTTGTCGGAGATCAGAATTTTATAGCTGGTCCGGGTGGAATTTTGCTTCATAATACAGACGGAAATCATATTCGAACTCTACTTTTAACCCTCTTTTATCGCTATCTTAAACCAATAATTGAAAAAGGATATTTATATATCGCCCAGCCTCCACTTTACAAAATCCAAACTGGAAAGGAAATTAAATATGCTTATACTGAAGATCAAAAGGCTGAAGTTTTAAAGTCAAGGAAAAAAACTTCGGGGATTGGTATTCAGCGCTATAAAGGCCTTGGAGAAATGAATAGTGAAGAATTGTGGGAGACAACGATGAATCCAGAAAATAGGGTTTTGTTACAGGTTACTATTGAAGATGCCAGAGAAACTGATAAAATTTTTGATATTTTAATGGGAGATGAAGTTTTGCCCCGCAAAAAATTTATTCAGGCATACGCAAAAAAAGTCAAAAACTTAGATATATAAATTTTTTGCGTATCGAAAGGAGCTTAGCTCCTTGAGCTTATGCAAAAAAAGTGAAAAATCTCGACATTTAAATTTCTATTCGCATATAATTCGCATATAATTCGCATGAAATTTATATCAAAAATTACTACCTTTTTAAAAGAAGTCCGTTTGGAAATGAAAAAGGTTAATTGGCCAACGAGAGAAGAAACAATAAGATATACCTTAATTGTTATTGGAATTTCAGTAGCGGTAGCTATTTTTTTGGGCGGTCTAGATTTTATATTTGCTACTTTACTGAATCGATTTATATTAAGATAAAACATCCCACATCGGAGAGGGTTCGGGGCGGGTCGCGAGAGTTATCCGCGAAGCGGAAACTCCCGACCTAGAACCCCTCGGTTCTCCCGACTAGAAAAATATTAAAAACCGAGGGTGATTATCGAGCGAGCCCGAAGCCCAGCCCTTTCTTGGAAAGAGCTGGGCGCCAAACGCAAGGCTGGAAGAGGGCGAGCGACTAACGTTGTATTACCACTACTATGCCAAAACAAAGATTACCTCAAAAAAGAAATTGGTATGTCATTCATACCTATTCAGGCTATGAAGATGCCGTTGCCAAAAACTTAAAGCAGCGGATTGAAAGTTTAGGAATGGAAGATAAAATTTTTAATGTTATTGTGCCAAAAGAAAAAAAGATTAAAATAAAGGATGGAAAGAGAAAAGTGATTGAAGAAAAAGTTTATCCTGGCTATGTTTTAGTTGAGATGATTGTTACTGACGACTCCTGGTATGTAGTTAGAAATACTCCCAATGTGACTGGTTTTGTTGGCGCCGGCACCACTCCTATCCCGGTTTCCACAGAAGAGATCGAAAATTTAATGAAAAGAATGGGTGTTGCGGAGCCTCAATATAAAATCGAGGTCAAAAGTGGAGATTTGGTAAAAATTATTGATGGTCCCTTTAAAGATTTTGATGGCAAGGTTTCGGAAATTGACGAAGAAAGAGGAAAAGTAAAAGTTTTAGTCAATATGTTTGGCCGAGATACACCAGTTGAGTTGGATTCGTTACAGATAAAGAAACTTTAATTTTATGAAGAAAATAAAAGCAATTTTAAAATTACAGATACCTGCTGCAAAAGCTACTCCGGCTCCACCAGTGGGACCGGCTTTGGCTCCCCATGGTTTAAATATTATTGAATTTTGTCAAAAATTTAATGAAGTGACAAAAAATCAAACTGGCTTTACTATTCCGGTTGAAATCACAGTTTATGTAGATAGAACTTACACTTTTCAATTAAAACAACCCCCGGCTTCTGAATTATTAAAAAAAGCAGCCGGAATTGAAAAGGGTTCCGGTGAGCCCCAAAAAACCAAAGTTGGAAAAATTACCAAAGCCCAACTTAAAGAAATTGCTGAGAAAAAAATGGCAGATTTAAATACCGAAAATATTGAAAAAGCTGAGAAAATCATCGAAGGCACTGCCAAAAATATGGGAATTGAAATAATACCATGATTTTATCGGATCGTGATATAAAAAAATACATAAAAGAGGGAAAAATTAAAATAAAACCCAGACCAAAATTTAAAGAGCAATTGGGCCCCTGTTCTCTTGATTTACATTTAGGAAATATTTTTAAGACCTTTAAACCATCTGAATATCCCTATCTAGATCCAAAAAGAAAAATTGATTTCGAACAAATTATGGAAGAAATTAAAATCGAAAATGGGGGCCCTTCATTTTACAACCAAAAGGTTTTGTTTTAACAACAACCAAAGAAGAATTCTCGATAAGTAATGATTTAGTGGCCAGACTTGACGGAAGATCATCCCTAGCCAGGCTTGGGGTAGTGGTTCATCTAACTGCAGCTAGATTTGACCCAGGTTGGCAAGGAAAGGCCGTGATAGAGCTTGGTAATATGGGATCAATGCCAGTGATTTTATATGCTGGAAAAACCCGAATTTGCGCTCTAACTTTCGAAACTCTTTCCAGCCCAGCTGAAATCCCTTATTTAAAACAAAAAGATCACAAATATGCCAGACAAAAATCTCCCCGGGCCAGTAAAATAAATCAAGAACCTAAAAAATGAAACCACTTTTAACTCGTAATCTAAAAGTTAAATTTTTAGGAATTACACCAGTCTTTAACGACAAGACTGGTATTTTAAATCCCCAAGAAATCGTTGCTCTTTCCGCCCTTTTAACTTTTAAGGGAAAGGCAATAAAAACCCTCTTTAAGGAAATTAAAGAAAAAGGAGAAAATTTAGATGAAAAAATAAAAATAATTTTACAAAAATCTTCCTTACGAGGTCACGCTTCCTTATCAACTACCCCCTCCCTTTGCCTAACTTATGAGGGAAGTAAATTTTTGGACTCAGCTTTAACCGGAATTGTCTTTTCATCATCTTTAACAACTTCTGGAAGAAGAAATCAGGTTACTGAAAGGGACATCGTTTTTCCTGATAAAATTTTTTTTGATAAAAGAGCAAAAAAAATTTATCAGGAAGTTTCGGAAAAAAACATAAGATTCTTTAATTTTATCCTATCCCAAGGAATTCCAAGAGATGAGGCAAGTAAAATTTTACAATACGGGCATTACGGCACGGTGATAATTCAATTACCCATAGAATCTGTGATTGGATTAAAAAGAGAATACGAAGCTGAAAGAGAGTGGATGCCAGAAGAGATAGGACTCCTGCTAAAAAAAATCGAGAAAGAGGCAAAAAAACTGGGAATTGATTTACTTTATGCCACCAGAGAAGCCGCTCCGAGAAATGTCTATCCTTACCCAAACATTTTTAAAAATCCTCAAAAATCAAATTTAGTTAGAGAACTTCGAAAAACCGAAAAATTGATTGATGGCTCAAAATTGATTTCAATAGATGCTTCAATTCCTCAGACCTTGGAGAAAAAACTGGCAAATTTAGAAAAAAAGAGAAAAGCCACATTTTCTTCTTTAAAGCAAATTAAGAAAGAGTGGTTAACTCTTTTGGCTTTGCTTCAGGAAATTCTCCGCGATTATAATTTGGCTTTAAAAATTAAGGTTTTATCTTCTATTCCCTGGCGGGTCTGGGGAGAAAAAAAGAGACATCGAACCTGCCTTCAAATTATTGAATCAATTTATTATTGTATCGAAAGAGCAGCAAAGAAATTTAAAAAATTTAAAAAACAAATTAAGCAAAAGAAAATTACCAGAGCTGCCTTAAAGGAAATCGAAGAAGCTTTTTCTATTCCGCCATCAATAAAGCAAAATAAAGAATTTTTATCAGAATATCTTTCAACTGCCTTACAAGCTTTTGAAGGCTATCAAGGTTTAATTGATTTAAAAATTAAACCCAGGGAAGCCATCTTCTTAATTCCCAGGGCAGTAAAAATTGATATTTTGCAAGAATACGATTTATATAATCTTTTAACTGGATATTATCCTTTAAGGATTTGCCCAACAGCTGAAGAAGAAATGAGAAGAAACAGTCTGAGAGAAGTAGCTCAGATTAAAAATATCTTATCAAAAAAAGGCTTTGGATTTTTAAATAAATTTATTGGCCCGAAATGCCAAATTGTTGGTTTTTGCCCGGAAGAAAAAAGTTGCCCGATGATTTTAAATTCGGTTAAAAACTACAATGAAAAATTCCACCAGGAAATGAAAGCCGAACTAAAAAAGCAATTCGAAGAAAATTTAAAAAACTTAGGAAGATGATAATTGGGGTAAAAAAACTTTTAGAGTTAGTTAAAAAGAAAAAGTTAGTTGAGAATCTTTCGGAAAGAGAATTGAAAAATCCTGAAGGGGCGGGGTTTGATATTAGAATAGGGGAGTTATACAAAATCAAAGGAAAAGGATTTTTAGGAGTAGAAGAAAGAGAAACACCGAAAATAAAGTTAATAGCAAAATTTGATAAGAAAAAGCCAAAGACTACAACCCCTCCACCACCCACGGTTTTCCTTCAGCCGAGAACTTATTATTTAATGAAAACTGTTGAGAAATTAAATCTACCTGAGAATCTTTTAGCCCTTTTTACTCCTCGCTCAACTCTTTATCGTTCGGGAGTTTATATTTTTGGTGGCCAAACTGCACCGGGTTACAAAGGAGAATTAACAACCGGAATTTACAATTTTCGAGATGAGGGCTTTAAATTAGAAATGGGCTCGAGGGTGATCCACATTATGTTTTTTGAAGTCAAAGGCAAATCGAATTTATACCGGGGCCAATGGCAAGGTGGCAGAGTAACCACCAAGAAAAAAGAAAAACAAAGGTGATGAAGACTTCGTCCTCATCACCACCTTCGCCTGCTAACGCAGGCTCGGTATATGATTAAAAATCCTTATCCTGGCCAGTTCATTGTTTTTGAGGGGCTTGATGGGTCGGGGACGACTACTCAATCTGCGCTTTTGCTTAAATATTTGAAACGGGAAAATAAAAAGGCTTATTTAACAGGCGAGCCAACTTCTTCTTTAATTGGAGGTTTAATTAAAAGCCAGATAGCTGGGGAGTGGAAAAGTTCACCCGAGTGTCTTCAACTTTTATTTACTGCTGACAGAGCCCATCACTTAGAAAAAGAAATAATTCCTTTGCTCAAAAGGAGAATAACTGTAATTTGTACGAGATACGTTCTTTCTACACTGGCTTACGGAAATTCAGAAATTAAGGATGAAAAATGGCTAATGGAAATTAATAAAAAATTTATTTGGCCCGATATTACTTTTCTATTAAAAGTTTCTCCCAAAACTTGCATTAAGAGAATAAAAAAAGAAAGATTCCACAAAGAATTATTTGAAAAAGAAGAAAAATTAAAAGGTGTTTATAAAAACTATCTAAAATTTGCTAAAAAACCTAAAAACATTTATATTATTGACGGAGAGAAACCAATTCCGGAAGTTTTTGAGGAAATTAAAAAATATATATGAAAAATATCGCTAAAATCATAGACCACACTAATATAAGAAAAAACGCAACCGCCGAAGATATCAAAAAAACTTGCCAGGAAGCTAAAGTATATGGTTTTCGGGGAGTTTGCGTTAATCCAGAATGGGTGAAATTGGTGAAAAAAGAATTGGAGGGAACCGACATCAAGGTAGTAGCTTTAATTGACCCGCCGATGGGCCAAAGTTCTCATCAAAAAAGAATGGCAATGTGCCGGAAAGCAAAAAAAGATGGGGCTGATAACTTAGATGTTGTTATGAATATTGTCGATTTAAAATACGAAAGATACGATAAAGTCTTAAAAGATTTAAAAGAAATCTGCCAAGTTTTGCCGACAAAAATAATCATTGGCTCTGGTTATTTAACCGATGAAGAAATTATCAAAGCCTCCCAAATAGTAAAAGAAGCTGGCGCCTTTTGTGTCAAAACAGCGACTGAGAAAGACCCCCTCGAACATCGGGAATTAAAGGAAAAATTTTACCATCTAAAATTGATGCGAAAAGCCGCTCCCGGACTTCTTATTAAACCTGCCGGCGGAATCAGAACATTTTCCGATGCAAAAGAAGCAATAAATGCCGGCGCTGACATTATCGGAACAAGTTCCGGAGTGGAAATTATGAAAGAAATCAAAAAATAATTCAAGATTAAATTTTATTTTCAAGAACAAATTTAGAGAAAGAAAATGGCTAGACCTAGAGTTATTAAAATATCTAAAGATAAATTAAGATATTTTTATCTTGTTAAAAAATTATCTCCCATTGAGATTGCAAGAAAATTTAATTGTAGTGGAAGAACAATTTTCGCGAGATTATATGAATATAAGATTCCTATACGACACGATAGAGAGAGGAACGATATAACAGAAGAAAAATTAAGAGATTTGTATCTTGATAAAAAAATGAGCATTGGCAAAATTGCAGGAATGTTTAAATGCAGCAAGGGAACAATTTGGGCGAAACTCTGCCAGTATAATATCGACGCGAGAACAAAAAGCGAGGCAAATAAAGGAAAGTATAAAATTGAAATACCAGAAGAGATAAAATCATTATATATAAATGATAAATTATCGATCAGTAAAATTGCCAAAAGATTCAATTGTTGTTGCAAATCAATATCGCAAAGACTTCATGATTATAATATTGCCACAGGAATAAGAAAAATAGAAATTCCTAAAAAAGAACTGGAAGATTTATACATTAGAAATAAAATGACTATTTATCAAATTGGAAAAAAATTCGGTTGTGATGGGGTGACAATTTTAAATAGATTAAATCAATATGATATACCGATAAGGAAAAAAGGTGAATTGAGGTTGGAAAAATATAAAGTCGAAATTCCTAAAAAAGAAGTTAAGAATTTATATATTGGGAAAAAGATCCCTGTTTCTAAAATTAAAAAGATATTTAATTGTAGCGCCACAACGTTGCGTAAAAGGTTAGAAAGATACGGGGTTCCTATAAGAAATATAAGCGAAGCATTAAAAGGAAATCCTTCGCCAATGAAGGGAAAACACCATACAGAAGAGACCAGAAGAAAATTAAGCATGCTAACAGTTAGACAATTAGCCTCGGGCAAGATGAAGAGGAAAGATACTTCAATTGAGATAAAGATTGAAGAAGAATTAAAAAGAAACCATATTTGTTTTCAAAAACTTGTTTCTTTATGCGGTATTACAGTGCCAGATTTTTATTTACCGAATTACAGGGTTGCAATATATATAGACGGAGACTATTGGCATAATTTGCCAGTGGTAAAACATAGAGACGAAAAACAAAATAGAATTTTGGAACAAAAAGGATATCAAGTTTTAAGATTTTGGGAGCACGAAATAAACAGATCCGCAAGTGATTGTGTTAAAAAAGTTAAAGAATATATTAATTTTTAAAAACATGTATAAAGCAATTGTGGGCCTGGAAGTGCATGTGGAATTAAATACAAAAAGTAAAATGTTTTGTAGTTGTAGGAATAACCCTAATGCGAGGATTCCTAACTCTGAGATCTGTCCCATTTGTCTTGGACACCCGGGAACGCTTCCGGTAATAAACAAAGAGGCGGTAAGAAAAACAATAAAAACTGGTCTGGCTCTGAATTGTCAAATTCCAGAATATTCTAAATTTGATAGAAAAAACTATTTTTATCCAGATTTACCAAAAGGTTATCAAATTTCTCAGTTGTATCAGCCTCTCTGCAAGAAAGGGTTTTTAGAAATTGATGGAAAAAAAATTAGGATTCGAGAAGTTCATTTAGAAGAGGATACCGGCAGATTAGTTCACCCCGCCCTTTCAGACTATTCCTTGGTTGACTTTAATCGAGCCGGAATTCCATTGATGGAATTAGTAACGGAACCCGATTTAAATTCAGCCAAAGAAGCAAGAAAATTTGCCGAGGAGTTGCAGTTGATTTTGAGGTATCTCAATGTTTCCGGCGCCGATATGGAAAAAGGGGAAATGAGAGTTGAAGTTAATATCAGTTTAGCTCAAGGCTCAAAGCGAAAAGCGCAAAAGTTAGGAACAAAAGTGGAAATTAAAAATTTAAACTCATTTCGAGCGGTTGAAAAGTCAATCGATTATGAGATAAAAAGACAAGAGAAAATTTTAAAGTCGGGGAAAAAAGTGATTCAAGAAACTCGAGGTTGGCTCGATGAAGCTACCGCTTCATCTCGCCGCGTCGCTGGCGCTCGCGTGGATGATGTTAAAGGAGTGACAGTCTCTCAGAGGGAAAAAGAATACGCCCATGATTACAGGTATTTTCCCGAACCCGATTTACCAATTTTACATTTAGGAACGCCAGAATATTTAAATGGAATTAAAGCCGAAATCCCCGAACTTCCCCAACAAAAAAGAAAGAGGTTGAGGCGGGAATATGAATTGGACGAAAAAAGCATCGAACTTTTTGTTTTTAATAAAGATTTTGGAGAATATTTTGAAAAAGTAGTTAGTGAATTTGACCCAAGACTTCCTCATACAAAGATTTTTAACTTGATAAAATTAGCAACAAATTATTTAATTACTGATTTACAAGGATTATTGAAAGGAGCTCAGGTTTCTGGTGAGGATTTTCTAATTACTCCTGAAGATTTCGCTCAATTTATCACTTTAATCCACGACGGAAAAATCTCGAGCAAAATCGCTAAACAGGTTTTGTCTGGAATGTTTAAAACCGGAGCTGACCCCTCGCATATTATTGAAGAGCAAGGGCTAATTCAAATTACTGATACAGCCACAATTGAAAAAATTGTCAAAGAAATAATTTCAAAAAATCAAAAGGCAATCAAAGATTATAAAAAAGGAAAAGAAAACGCCTTTCAATTCTTAATTGGAAAAATAATGGCTCAAACCAAAGGAAAAGCTAACCCTCAGATTGTTAAAGATATTTTGAGTAAAGAATTGACCCCGTAGAGAAATTTTGACTCACTTCGTGATATTAGGTTTTCTAAAAGAAAACCTTGTCAAAATTCTTCTACGGGGTTGACAAAAATTAAATAGAATAGTATAATAATCTCATTAAAATAGCACCTTTACAAATCAATAAGAAGGGTGCGAAAGAAAGGAGGTGAAAATGGACGAGATTGAGGTTTTAGAATCTAACGATGATTTTTCTTTTTTTGTTCCGTTTTTGGAAGTGAAAAAAGCGAACATGGTTTTACAGATAGTTGAAGCTTACCTGTCTACAACTAGATACTATTGTTATGCTGGTTATCCTTATTGGACCGAAACCAGTAAGTTCACAAGATTTTCCTTTAAGTTTAAGGAGCCCATGCCTAGGGAGTTAAGGCAGACGATGAAGACTGTTTTAATTGAGGCAATAGCTCTCCGGAGGTGAAGGATGATAAAAATAAAGAAGGGTGAGATTAAGCTTAATTCAAAGGGAAGATTTCTTCTTCCGAAAGAAGAGAGAGCAGTTTTTTGGGGAAAAGTAATTGTGATCACCAGAGAAGACTGTTTTCTTTTTCTGACTGAGGAAGAATGGAATCGAAATGTGCAGAAGAGACTTACTGTCCTTAAAGGGAAGGAGCTTAGAAAGATGCGGCGAGCTCTTGGTAGCTCCGCTTTTCTTCAAAAGATAGATTCACAGGGTATGGTATTAATTCCAAAATTACTAAGAAAGGAGGTGGAAATGAAAAGAATTGAGTTGCTCGAGGTATTAGATGAGCTAGATCCGGTTGATGAGACAAAAGATAGCCAAAGCAGAGGCGGAGGGGAAGGGGCAAAGCGGTATCCGGCTGGAGAGTTCTGCACAGTTTGTAACCATCCACTTCCCCAGTTGGATCCCCGGGACACCTGTTTTAGGTGTCAGGCTCGAGGGATAATGGGTAATCCGAGGAAACCGATTGACAAAAATAAAAAAGGACAGAAAGGAGGTGAGAGGTGAAAGAAAAGAAGGTGTTAGATAAGCTGGTCAAAGAACTTATCATCCTGGAGAAAAAGAAAGCAAGAATTCTTCAGGAGGTTGAGGAACTGACAAAAAAACCGAAAGCCGATCCAAAAAAGGTTCAATCTCCTGTGAAGCGAACCAAGAAATTGATTGAAAGATTCCAAAAGAAATTAGAGGTCATCGAAAAAATGGCTTCAAAAATCTAAAGAAAGGAGGTAAAGATGCCACAGACATGGATTTCTAAGACCACCAGAAAAATATTTAAGGTTGATAATCAACCCGGCATAAACCCGGTGGTGCAGGAGGAACTCGAAGCTGCGCGGAATCTCGCAGAAAAGGTGAAAGCCACGGTTCTTTTAAAACCCGACTTTCCTCAAAATCCTCAGTCTAACTGATCTAACTGAGGAACGAAAAGGGCGAGGGAGAGAGAGCTATTTAGCTCGTTTGTACCTCGCTCTGTTTATTTTTCTAAAAATTCTTTGACCAATTTTTTTGCCTCTTTGTAGTTTTTTACCCAAATAATTCTTTTATCAGATTTCCACCAGGTCATTTGGCGTTTGGCATAATTTTGAAGTTCGATTATCGATTTTTCAATCATTTCTTTATAATTCATCTTATTTTGTAAATATTGAGCTACTACTCGATAATGAATCCCAAAATCTTCAATTTTTTTCCAAGAAAGACCGGGGTACCCACCTTTGGTGGGTCGTCTCAAATTTTTCACTTCTTTGATTAATCCTTTCCTCAACCATTTTAAAAATCTTTTTTTAATTAAATTTTGAAGCTTTTTTTTATCTCTTTTGATTCCAATCATTAAAACCGGGTAGGGGATTGGTTGTTTTTTGAAAGGGGGTACCGGCTTTTTCGTTTTCATCACAATTTCAATTGCTCGAATTAATCTTCTTGGATTTTTCTTTTCAATTGTTTTTGCTCTTTGAGGGTCCAATTTTTTTAAAATTTTATAAAGTTCATCAACTGATTTTTTCTCCAATTTTTTTCTCAATTCCCAATCTGGCGGCACTTCGGGGATGACGACTCCATCGACAACAGCCTGAATATAAAATCCAGTTCCACCACAAAGAATGGGGACCTTCCCTTTCTCGAAAATTTTATTTATTGCTTTCAACGCTAATTTTCGATATTGAACAACGGTAAATCTTCTCTTCGGAGAGGCAACATCTAAAAGATAATGGGGGATACTTTTCATCTCTTTTTTAGTGATTTTCCCAGTTCCGATATCCATTTCTTTATATATCTGTCTTGAATCAGCCGAAACAATCTCACCGTTAAACCCCGCACCAGAACCTTCGGTTTGGTACGGGGCAAGTTTTTTAGCCAATTTTATTGCCAGCTCTGATTTCCCCGAAGCCGTCGGCCCTAAAATAACAATAAGTTTTTTAAGCATATTTTCCTATAATTTCTCTTAAAATTTTTTCTCTTCTCCTTTTTTCTTTCCATGGAACGTCGTCTTTCATTTGCCAGGCCGCTGTTCCTGGCCGAGGAGAATATTTAGCAAAATAAGCAATGTTGAATTTAATTTCTTTAAAAAGTTTAACCGTATTTTCAAATTGTTTTTTAGTTTCCCCTGGAAAGCCGACAATTACATCGGTTGATAAATTGATATCAGGAATTTTCTCCCTGATTTTTTTTACCAGATTTTTGTATTGTTCTATTGTATAAGGCCTATTCATTCTCTTTAAGATTTCATTATCTCCAGATTGAACGGGTAAGTTAAGATATTTAGCCACTTTCTCAGATTTAGCCACAACTTCAATTAATTCATCAGAAAAATTTTTTGGATTGGGAGAAATAAATCTAATTTGGAAATCACCTGGAATATCATTTACTAATTCTAAAAGTTTAGCAAAATTGATCGATGAAGTTTGCCTCCTTCGGAGTTTGCCTTCATCTCCACCTTCATCCCTTCGGGGTTCGGTGACTGAAGAATCAGCAGGGGAAGTATAATCATTCACATTTTGTCCCAGAAGCCAAATTTCCCTAAAACCCTGTTTAATCGCATTTTTAGTCTCTTTTATAATTTCTTTATGGTTACGACAAATTAAAGAGCCCCTAACAAAAGGGACCACGCAATAAGAACAAGCATTATTACAACCATTAGAAATTGGAACAAAAGCTGAAAAGTCATTTTGATATTTTGGTCGAATTTCTAAATAATTTAACCCTTGATTAGGTGCCCCGGCGGGGTAATTTTTTAGCATGAGTGGCCAGCTTGGCAAATCTCTAATATTTAAGATTAAATCGAACCCTTTTTTGAATTTTTTCTTATCTTTTTTCAAAATACAGCCGGTTAAAATAGTTTTAACCTGCCTACCGGCAGGCAGGGTTTTTATTTTTTTAAATTTTGGAATTAATCCATAAACTCTATCAACTGCCGATTGTCTCACTGAACACATATTGACCACGATTAAATCAGCTTCACCCTCATTTAAGGTTTGCCGATAACCCATATTTTCCAAGACAGTAGCAATTCTTTCCGAGTCAGATTTGTTCATCTGGCACCCAAAAGTAATAATACGATATTTCATCCGATTATCTTAACAAAAATTTTGATTATTTTCAAACCGAAAATCCCGCTTACGGCGGGATTTTTGAAATCAAAACTGCAGTTTCATTTATTTCTGAAGACCTGTTTCACATTCCTCCTTTGTCTCAAATGTCCTCAATCCTAGATACATATACAGGCCGCAAAACTCTTTCTGTTGGCAGTATTTATGTTCATTATCAAACCACCAAAGATTTTTACATCCCGTGCCTGGCGACATTTCCACTAAACAACTTTGACAAGGTTTTGGTGTAGAACAGGCATCGGGATAAACAGCGCATTCACCAGTGGAAGGGTCAATACAATAAGTTATTACTTGAGCGCAAGCAACTGGTTCTCCTTTTTTCTCTTTTATTTTCTCTTTTATTCTCTCTTTCACTTTTTCCAGATTTTCTTTTAATTCAGAACTCTCTGATTTAATTTTTTCCATAATTTCTAGTTGCCTTTCTTTGTCACCAGAAATTTTTTCCATATACTCTTTGAATTTCTCTTGATTTTCAGGGCTCATCTTTTCTAAATTTTCTTGCAAATTTTCAGTTATTTTTTCTTCCGCCTTTCGAATTGCTTCTTTTGCTTCCTCAGGTACTTTTTCCTCTAAATTTTTCAAGACTTCCAAATTCTTGAACTCTTTAAATTGACTGCCCTTTTGTTCTTCTAAAATTTTATCTAATTTTTCAGTAATTTTTTCTGGCCTATCTTCAAGTTTCAGCATCACACTTTGAAACCTCTCTAAATGCGCTTCTCTGGCTTCTTTTATTTTCTCAAAAGCCTGAGAAGGAACCTGAGTCTCTAATTTCTCCAAGAGTTTCTCGTGTAATGTCTGCTGATGAATAAATTTGTCAAGGAAACTTTCTACTTGAGGATTTTCTGCTGCCTTTTCTTTTATTTTTTCAACCTGATTTTTTATTTTTTCAACTTCCTGCTGATAATTTTCAGTCGCTTTTTTAATTTTTTCTGGATCCTGAGTTTTTTGAACTATTTTCTTTACCTCCATCAGTTTCTCATTGGCGAATTTCATTCTTAATTCTGCTTTTCTAATTGGATTAAAAGTTAGAACATTCTGAATTCCCCTTGCCCAATTTTTCAGGAAATAAAAGGGGCTATCTGGCAAGAGTTTGGGTTCAGAAACTCCTAAATCTTCTGGCTGGATATCTTCGTCAAGATTAACTGCTTCCTCAACCGGCGAGGCTTCCTGGGCTGAGACCGCAAGGAAAATCCCTAATCCCAAGAAAAAAATAAATAAGAACGAAAAAAGCTTGGCTGAGTTTGACATAGATTTATAAATTAATTATTTTTTCTTTTCTATTTCTAATTTAATCTTTTCAATAAACTTTGTCAATAACATTACTCCTAGGTCTTTATTTTTAGAACGAACCCTAACTGCCCTTAATTTCATTTCTTTGTCGCCAACAACTAAGAGATAAGGAATTTTTTGGAGCTCTCCTTCTCGAATTTTCTTTGAAACCGTCTTATTCTCATCCTTTATATTTATTCTTAGTCCAGCCGCGGAGAACTGTTCTCCGCAGGCTTTGGCGTATTTTTCGTGGCGGGAACTGACCGGGATTATCCAGATTTGAACTGGAGATAACCAAAGGGGCAAAGCGCCGGCATAATGCTCAAGCAAAACTCCGATAAATCTTTCAATTGAACCAATCAAAGCTCGATGAATCATTATTGGGCGTTGTTTTTTTCCTTTCTGGTCAATATAAGTCATATCAAAGCGTTCAGGCAAATTGAAATCAAGTTGAATTGTTGTGCATTGCCAAGCTCTTCCCAATGCATCTTTAATTTTTATATCAATTTTCGGACCGTAAAATGCTCCACCGCCGCGATCAGTCTCATATTTCAATTTGAGCTTATCGAGAGCATATTTCAGAGAGTTTTCTGCCTTCTTCCAAATTTTAGGAGTGCCAACAAATTTTTCAGGCTGAGTTGAAAGATAAACATCAAATTCCTTAAATCCAAAATCCTTTAAGATTTTATAGGTTAATTTAAGAGTAGAAAAAAGTTCTTGAGAGAGTTGGTCAGGGGTACAAATAATGTGAGCATCATCTTGAGTGATTTGTCTAACTCGAACCAGACCGAATAAAGTGCCTGATTTTTCATATCTATAAACCGTTCCCATTTCGGTGTAGCGAATGGGGAGGTCTTTATAACTTCTGATTTTTGTTTTGTAAATTGCGATATGAAAAGGACAATTCATTGGCTTTATCTGGTAATCCTCTTTTTCCTCTTTGCCAATTTCCGTCAAATGCATTGGTGGCATCATATTTTCTTTATAAAAATCAAGATGTCCGGAAACTTTCCAGAGATTAAGTTTTGCGATATGGGGGGTATCTACTAATTGATAGCCCGTTCTCAGATACTGGTTTAAGGCATAATCCATAATGGTTTTCTTTAAAATTGCTCCTTTAGGATGCCATAAAATAAGACCTGGTCCAATATTTTCATCGATGTGGAATAAATCTAATTTTAGACCTATATCACGATGGTCTCTTTTTTCAGCTTCGGCTTCTTTTCGGAGGTAATCTTCTAATTCCTTTTTAGTCTTGAAAGCTATTCCGTAAATTCTGGTTAGCATAGGATTTCTTTCTGAGCCTCGCCAATAGGCACCGGCAATTTTCGTTAATTTAAAAGCATCAATTGGTATTTCCTTTGTCGATTTCACATGAGGGCCTTTACAAAGATCGATAAAATCTCCAGATTTATAAATTGTTGGTTGTTTCATCTGTTTAAGTAACTCTAATTTATAGGGCTGATTTCCGAACAATTTGTTGACGTCTGACGTCAACAACCTCTCTTTTTTAAATGAGATATTTTGCCCTATTAATTCTCTCATTTTCTTTTCAATCTTCGGCAAATCTTCAGGAGCTAAGCTCCTTTTTAAGTCAAAGTCATAATAAAAGCCATTTTCAATTGCCGGTCCAATACCAAATTTAGTTCCAGGAAATAACTCCTGAACCGCAGCGGCCAAAATATGAGATAGGGAATGACGAATGGTTTCAATTTTCATGCTTTTTCAAATATTTCAAGGTTCAACCTTGAAATATTTCTTCGATGGTATCTGCGATTAGTTTTGGGACACCA